>ERZ1643251.233-NODE-233-length-94520-cov-33.138496_pt1 | contig 94520 bp, 135 predicted proteins | sample MGYA00579261_ERZ1643251 | MGnify/ENA primary metagenome ERZ1643251 (study PRJEB29033, sample SAMEA4952267) | chicken gut metagenome | biome: Broiler Chicken; feature: Gastrointestinal Tract; material: Caecum | place: Ireland | collected 2018 | study: Broiler... | reverse complement strand
TCCCCGGAACTTCCTATCTTTGTGCCGTACCCGGAACTTCCTATCTTTGCGCCGTTATCCTCTACGTCATCCTTAAAATCTTTTATAGTTTCTTCTTTTATGTACTCAACTCCGAGCTTCACGAAATCCGCAAACCTGATTTTGCCGCCTATTTTTAACTTTTTAGTACAGTATTTCTTATTGTCGTCCGTTTCCGTCTCATCCAGTGCCTCCACTTCTGCGAACTCGTTAGGCTCTCCGTTATTGTTAAATAGCGGGTAATAATCTAATACGTCAAATGGGGTCTTGCAAAAATGCATCCCACTTTTATATATTTCCGCTGTATCTTCTTCAAATACTTTGTTCTCTTCGTACTGTTTATCCCTGCATACTAAGCCTTTATTAAATCCTTTAAATCCTTTCATCTTACTCACCTATCTTTAATCTTTCAACCTCTTCTTCACTTATGCGGTAGCCTTTGCCGATCTTTACGGCTTTGATTTTGCCCGCATATATTTTTCGCCTTACGGTCTCGATGTTCCATTTGAACATTTCTGCTATCTCCCTTGTGGTGTACATTGCTTCACCTCCTTTTCTATATTTTAACATACATTTCACTACAATGCAAGGTATTTTTTTAGGGCGATTTACTCGCCCTTATTCCTCCTATACAGCACCCATGCCCATACAAGCAGGGCGATCAGTTCTATTCCTATGCAGGTCAGAAAGCCTGCTATAAATTCGGGTATGTACATTACATCACCCCCATTGTTCCGCCATAGCTTTGGCAATACCAGTAAACGTTTTACTTCTCATTTTTGCCCTTTCACTTGCTGGCAAACTAAAAGCATCTGCATACCATTTAGGCATTTTTTTGCCGGATTTATAAGTTACAATTTCTCCCTTATCAACTACATTTGTTTCTTTTAATAACGGTATTCCTTTTAGCCATAAACAGGTTGACTTTTCAAACTTGTCACCAAATTGCCACGGGTGAATTATCTGGTCTGGTTTATGTGGAAGATTGTATTTTTTGGCAACATCTGGAAAATGAGCCAAAACATATTTCCCGGATATAATTCCGACAGGATTTTCAATAACAATTTTATCGCAATCAGCCGTTAAAAATTTACAAAAAAATTCTATACCTTCTTTTTGCCTGCCATCTTCACGCTTTTTCTTAAAATGTGCCGCACCGCTTACAGCTAAATGTGTACAAGGAGGAAAAGCTATAATCATGTCCCATTTTCCCTGAATAATATGCTTTTCTCCGTCTGTTGTCTTAAATTCACAATTACCATTTAACAGTGGTAGCACATCTTGCATGACATGCCATTCTGGATGCCCTCCACTTTGGTCTATAATGTCGCAGCTATATGCTTCATGCCCTTTTTTTCTGAATTCCATGCATACTCTTTGCGATTCTTCACATGCAACTAATATTTTCATTCCACAGCTCCTTTAGTCTTTAATTGGGATTTATTGAATCTTCTATTTGACTGATTTTGTCCTGTAAATAACGAATTTCACCAATGAGTTCCATTTTTCGTTTTAAAGCATTGCTTAAAATATACTGCCCACAGTTTAACTTTATAAATTTTTATTTCTGATGGATTCCATTCTAACATTTCTAACCTCTTTTAATATATTAACTTTACCAATCAGTACACCTACATCATTTACAGATTCCATATTGAAATCAATCACATCTTGTTTGTACAACTCTTTGCCAATATTTTCACCTATTATAAGTTTTTCAACTTCATGGTCACCTATTAGTTTTCGTGTAAATTCACCTACTATGTTTTGATCTTTACACACCATTGCATGTTGAATTGGTATAACTTCATATATTTTGCGGTCAATATTAACCATTCTATCAATATGCAGTTCTGAAATTTCTGCATATCCGCCTAATTTATGTATTAACCATTTACTAAGTTTGTTCATTCTGTTTTTTCCATCCTTTGTGCAATTTGATGTACTACATTTACTGTGACACTATTTCCTATTTGCTTATATAATTGACTGTCACTATTTACAAAGGTAGCACGTTCAAAATATTTGTCTGAAAAGCCTTGTAAGCGAAAACATTCTTTTGGAGTTAATTTCCGTATTCTGTAATTTTCCTGAAATTCTTCGGAAGATAATTCCTCCATCGGAATACATCCACTAAGTTTAGTATTTTTTGGTATAATATATAATCCTGTTTTCGCCCCTTGTCCACCGCCTTGAGATGATAATGTTATACTAATTCCAGTTGGGTCATATACTCTATTACCCTGACTACCACCTATTATTTGTTTGATTTGTCCCGAAAATTTAGAAGTTTTTTTTGTTGCTTCCTCTGATAGGTAATACTTTTCGTCTACCGTATCTTCTAAGATGTCCAATAGTGTATATGCGCTCCCTGTTTTGGGGGGCAAACCATTTTGAGTTGATATTTTGCCATTCGATATCATACCCAACCCCGTCCATTTCAGAGAGGATGGCGACATAATCCCATCCGTGATTTGAGCTAAACATTTCCTTAACGTTTTCATAGATAAGCCATTCGGGTCTATCTTCTTTTTCGAGCTCATTAAGTAATCGAAAGATTTGTTGTACGAGTCCACTTCTACCTCCTGATAATCCTGCTCTCTTTCCTGCGATAGAAAAATCTACGCATGGACTTCCAAAACACCAACAATCAGCCTTTGGTAAATTTATAGCTTTAACCTCTTTAATATCTTTTGCATACCATTCTCCATTTCTGTATTCAGGTTTTAAAATTTCTTTTTGTCGCTCTCTCAAATTTAGAGTTGATAAATACTCTCTCTGTTCATCTGTTATCAGGTGCATTGATGTGTAACTAGCTGTAGCAAATTTATCATATTCGCAAAATCCAACACACTCATGTTCCGCCATTTCCATGCCGAGCCTAAACCCACCAATTCCTGCGAAAAAATCTATAAACTTCATTCTGTTTTCTCCTTAGATTTCCACGGCAAATTTGCTATCACTTTTGCAAGTCTGATTTTTGCTATAAGGTCTGTTGTCGTATCCCATATATCATATAAACCACCATCGCATCCAATTATACGACTATCTAATGGACATTTGGAACAGTCCTTATTACATTCTTCGCACGCAAAACAATGATGTAATGGGTGATCATGCCCAGTATACCCATGATTTTTGCACCAATGTTTTTTAGTCTCTCTTGGATTCTCTGCCAGCCAGTTCCACATTTCTCTGTGTAGCTCTTCGTTGGTCTTTTCTTCTGACCTCTCCCATATAACCTGTGGGCGTTCTACTTTTACAACGTCAAAATGTTTTCCCATAACACCTGTATTGGTTAAATCATCGGCAAGGTATATACCATCACTTCCAAAACCAGCAGTATATCCATTATCTTTAACATATATACGAGCACCGCTTCTCGTAGTTAAAATATCCTCTGGTTTCAAGTCTGCCTTCGTAAATTCCACAGGCTCAAGCATTTCACCCGACCAATACCACTCTGCGTTATCTATATCAATTTGATAAGTATCGTTATAAGCTTGAGTTATAGTGGCATTTTCTCCCCTAAATCTCTCCATTTCTGAAATGAAGGTATGTTTTCCATAACTTGTATCGGATAGTAAATTTTTTTTAACTCTGACCTTATCTCCTACTTTATATTTCATTTTTAATCCTCCTAATTATCTAAATATCGTTCAAATCTTCTATGAAATTGTTCAACATCAAATAACTGATAGTCTGTATTGCTATATTTTACTATGTAATCTGTAGGGTCAACTAAATGTGTAACAAGTCCATAGGGTAATTTTACGTTAAATAGTAATGTGCCTCCATCTTGGGTAATGTCATAAACGGAATCTGTATTTAAAAAATGTTTAATTTCTTCCAGGTTATCATTCCATTGAATAGCATCTATCACTATATTATCTTTTGGTTTATATTTCATTTCGCTCTCCTATTCTAATATTATAAAATAAATCATACCGTAATAAATTGCAAATGCTATAGGGGTTAATCCTATTACATATAAGAATAATATTGCGATATCCAACCATGTAGGTGTATTTTCATTCTTACATTTTTGCTCTATTTGATATCCTATAATCACTATTATCAATCCAATGATTATTGTTACAATAAGTTTACCAATCATATGTTTATACCTCCTGTATTCTTTATACCATATTACTTATGTTAAGTCAAGAAGAAAATTGTAATTTGTAATATTCTTCAAAATCATTATTAAAGTCTGCAATAGTGTCAATATTTATCATTGTGTCAATAAATTGTTTCTTACTATGTGTCGTTAAAAAATCTAAATATTGACTATCTTTTAATTTGTCTTGAATACGTTCATTCAAAGTATGTTGCAAATGTTCTAAATTATACATAGTGCGATATCTGTTAATGATTACAGCATAACAATCATAAAATCCATCATATCCTAACTGTTGGTTACACAATTCATTACATCGGTCAAATATTTGTCGCTGTGTTGTTTTAGGGGATAATATGAACGATTGTGAATTAGTTATTCCAAATTCTGTATACACATTTGCAATTATGCGTTCAATTTGTTGTCCTTCTTGGTCTGTTGCGAGTATGTTTTTATAAGTGATTTGTTTATCAATACTATGAGTATATACTTTAAAACCTTTTTGAATAATAATAGATTTCTTGTTATCCATTGCTCTAAGTGCATTACGGATTATTGGTTTTAAAATTTTATTGTAACTTATGTCTAAAAAATTATACAAGTCTGTAATATCAAATTGATATTTAGCACTAATTAAACTACTACGTTGTATGCGCTTGTAATTATCTCCGTTGCGTAAAAAAGTATAATTCTTATGCACCATTCCACACCATAGCATTAGCATACTCATTGTAAAAAATAAAATACCATCTTTGATATTGTTGTTTTTATCTTGTTGTAATTTAAGAAAAGTTTCACTCAATGCACATTCGATGATAGGTGTAAATATGGCTCGTTCTTGATATAAAGCTATTTCTTCTTGACTACGCAAAGATAGTATTTTATATTTAGTATTCACTTTTTCGTATTCACACACCATAGATAATTCATTTAATTGTTTTATTTGAGCGTTTGAGCCACTACCTAAAACTTTTAAGTTTAACAACTGGCATAATTCTCTGTAATTATATGTTTTACCCGTCCGAATAGCCAATGTTAAATTATCCCAGTTCAGGTCTGATAAATACTTAAAGTTCTTCATGAATTCGCTCCGATAAATAGTTCAAATAGTCATTCCATAATCCGTTTTTATGGATATATTGTTTAAAATTCATACAGGATTGACGTAATGTTGTGAAATCAATGTTATTGTTCCGTTGAAACACTTTGTTCCAATGTGAAATTTTATGTATTTCTCTTTGTGGAATAACACTGGTTATTTCATGATAATGTTTTAAATCATTAGCAGGAATTTTATATTTGGATTTAGGTAAATTTTTAGTGGAAAAAGGTGAGACATTTGCTCCATAACGCTTTAATTGTAAAACATTCTGATATTTTATTAGCTGGTCTGTTTTGAAATATATAATACCCTCACCATCGCCTATCCAATAATCAGTTAAAATACCTTTATCCAGCAAAATTTTTGCTTTGGTTTCAATATTGTTTTTTTGAATGTCAAGATTTTCTATAATACCGATTCCATTAAGTACTGATGAATACGTGGAATTACTCCATATGAAACAAGCTAATATATTTCTATATCCATGTCGCACTTCTAAGTTCTTTTTGCTTGAGATATAAAAATCATCGAATGAAGAATCTATAGTTCCATCGTGGCTTCGCGGAAAATCATTCGTGCTTTGGTCATAATCTGCGACAACACGGAATACACCTTTGAATTTATCATATAAATAACTCATTTACCACTTTTCCTCCATGCGTGAATTAAATATGGGATACCAAATGCCAATCCAATAATATATACAGCTCTGCCGCCAGCATCCTCAAAAATAAAATCTAACACCATGAACAAGATTAAAGCTATAAAAAATAGGATTAATATGCAAGCTCCTATTGAACTTGAAATCTCACGGCTTTCTTTGCGATAATGTGAAAAATCTGTAGTATACCACCAATCATCTCTATGTTTCTTCATTTTGTACCTCCTGTGCATCTCTTAACGATAAGTTTGTGCAATAATTATATATCGTATTTAAGTATTTTGCAATAGTTCCTGCATATTTTTTTGAGTAATTATTTTTTACTTTGAGCAAAATAAGTGGAGGGAAACAATTTTGCTGTAATTTTTCTATCTCATTAAGAGATTTAAACTTACGTCTATCGTGTTTAATTCGTCCTATTGCATGTCGTATACCATCACCTCTTTGTACCATTCTCTTAAAGCGTACAAACGGTGAAGTTTCAATATATATGCAAATTAGTTGTCTGTATGAGTTTGCTAATTTTGAGCGGAATTTAGGTATAAACTCTATGGCTCCATCTGGGTCTATAACATATAAAGCACTATCACTAATTTGCTGATATGTCGCACAATACTTATACCCGTTAAATTCCGTAAAAGCTATTTGTTCGGATGTGGGCGGAAATGCTTCTTCGGTCACGAATGTATGACCTGTCTCTCCCTCATACCTCGCAGGGCGTGTTGTATAAGAGTTCACGCAAGGGAGTTTACTAAGTAGTGTTTCTGTTGTTTTTCCTGAGCCACTTTTACCCATGATTAAAATAAATGGCTTACGCACGTAATTCATCTTTGACCTCCGTTTGAGTTTCTTTTTTATTTTTAATTTTTTCTTTCATTCACTTCGTTCATGAAAGAAAAAATTAATATATATTTATTATTATATTAATTATATATAATATATTATATATATTATATTATATATATTATATATATTATATATATAATATAATTATTATATTTTATTATATTATTATATAATAATTAATTATTATATAATTAATTATATTTATATATATTTATATAATATATAAATATAATATATAATATTATAACACGACAATAATATTTTGTCAACATAAAAAATTTTTTTATTTTTTTATTATGCGAATTAAGTTTTGAGGTATAAATTCTTATAATAAACCGAGAGAATAAATTATAAGCAAAGGAGTTATTATGCAAATATGGAATTATTGGGATGAAATGAGTTATTACAAATACTCTCCGATAACAAATCACAGTCGTTTACGAACAGAGACTGTGCAAGAAGATGAGATTGAGCAATGGGTTGAAGATGAGAGCGAGGATGGAGAGACTGAATGAATTTAACGCAGCAGATTCATGTGTATTCATTAGACACGGCGTGTTTTTACAATGAGCGTGAAATGGTGATTTATTATAAAATGCTCCGTGTGTATAAACTGATTAACAACGTCAAAGACAAAAAAGATAAACTGTACAAAACCAAGCAGTGGAAAAAGAGAAAAATTATTAACAATCAGCACAAGCGTTTAAATAAAATTATCAAGGTATTCAAAGAACAGTTGACTCAAGAGTTTCATAACACTCGACAATACAACCAAGAACATGGCACGATTAGAAAACTTAGACCCGAAACGTTGATAGAGCGTAATGTTGTTTCGATTTTTGAATCGTTTTTAACTCGTACTCTGCATTGTGTAACTAATCAATTAACCAAAGACATTATGATTATCAAGGTGTTCTTTTACGAGGTGGCAGAGGATTTAATTAAACAAGGGTTTTATTATCAGGGCGATAAGTATGTGTTGTTTAGTGCGAGTGCAGGACAAATCCGAACTAAAAAGTTTGTGGTCATCAAAGAGAGTGTGTTGAAACAATACGAGAAAACCTTGATGTGTGGATTAACCATTGACGAGATTAACAAACAAGGTGGAGTGAATGTCAATAAGTTTTTAGCTTATTATGCTTTAACCAATTCGGCTACTGAGGAATGGATAGATTTTGATATTGATAAGTCTATCGTGGTAGAGGATTTTGAGACAGTTGTGAAAAGCAAGGTTGACTTTATTGATGATTTGGATTATAATATTACCCGTAAAGAAATGGACGTGCCTATTCCACATACTGATGGGTGTGGGATGGTTTTAAACGATAAAACAACAATGATACGGTTGCCGTGGGTTAAAGGTTTGATGGTACAATTTGATTTTCGTAAGTTTATTCGTCACCATTGGACTAATATCAATAATAATTGCGGTTTGGTTAAAGACATATATGGACAAGAGCATGATGTGTTGGCTGAAGACATACAGTATATTTTCACTAAGAGTCAATTCAAAATGTGGAAATATTATTCTTCGTGGGATGAATACAAGCAGTATTACAAACAATATCGTTGCACGGCAGGACGGATTAACGAGGAGGAACGATATATCAACGATGCTCATATCAACTACCAAATGTTGCAATCATTATCTGATATGACTGAGAAAGAAATGCGGCAACTAGCTAGTGCAACTGTAGCTGATATTGAGAAAATTGGTACAGACTTTCAAACCACTATGCGATTGTTAGGTGCTAATGAGTATAACAATCACCCTAATTACATGCAACGTATCTTGATGGTCTATCCTGAGTTAGTGCAAGACAAGTTTAACAAACAAGTGCTTAAAGATACTCGCAATAGTTTGATTAAACATGGTCGAGCTGGTAGGTTGAGAGTCAATGGGAAATATACTTTTGTGGCACCAGATATGTATGCGTTTTGTGAGTGGTTGTTTTTAGGGGATGAAAATCCACAAGGATTATTGAAAGATGGTGAGGTTAGTTGTCGACTGTATTCAGATGGAGTTGAATTAGACTGTTTACGTTCGCCACATTTGTACCGTGAACATGCTGTTCGGAAAAACCGAACAACTGATACTACTCAAGAATGGTTTCAGACTAAGTGTATTTATACGAGTTGTCATGATACGATTAGCAAGATATTGCAATTCGATTGTGATGGAGACAAATTATTAGTTGTACAAGAGCCGTTGTTGATAGACATAGCTAAACGACATATGGATGACATTGTTCCGCTGTATTATGACATGAAGAAAGCACAACCGACACAATTAACACCTGATAATTTGTTCGAGGGATTACGATTAGCGTTTACAGGGGGAAACATTGGGATTTATAGTAACAACATTTCCAAAGTGTACAATAGTGGTACAGTTAATCAACAAGCTCTTAATGTGATAAAGTGGCTCTGTATGGAAAATAATTTTGTTATTGATTACGCCAAGACTTTATATAAACCAACAAGACCAAAAGAGGTTGACGAAATCATTAAAGGATATACAGGACTGTCTTTGCCATACTTTTTCTACTACGCTAAAGATAAGACCGATGAACAAATACAGCCTTATGCAGATACACCAGTGAACTATTTAGAGAAAATTATAGAGTCACCACCGTTTAGGGTTAAAATGAAATGTGAGCCATTTGATTATCGAGTGTTAATGTGTAATCCTGAGTTTGAGTTGAATATCACTTACAGTTCGATTATTGAAACATATGATTATTATAATTCATACAAGTGGCGTATATTCAATAATGACACATTTCAACAATACACAACTCACGACCAGTATGTTTATACAAAAATCAAAGAGAAGCTGTTGAGTTTGCCGTTTAGTAAAGACGAGGTTATAGACACGTTGATATATTTCTTGTTTACGGAACGTAAATCAAGTTTAAAGAAAACATTTTGGGAGTGTTTCGGAGAAGAAGTATATCAGAATGTATTGAAGAATGTGGATAGCAATACAACGATTTGTCCTATTTGTGGGAAGCGTATTCAACAAAGTGTTAGGGGTAGAAAGAAAATATATTGTTCTGTAAATTGCAGACAAATTGCTCAATACCAAAGTTCAAAAAACACCTCATTTTCCTACGAAATAAAACGGCTATAATCGTTGCAATCACTTAAGTACAGCGATTGACCCCCCTAAAAACGCTAGACAGTAATGGAAAGCAACACATTTTTGAGAAAGGTGAAATGAAAGAGAGGAAAATATGGGAGATAATAAGAATACATGGACGTTATTAAAAAAACCTGATTTAATGAGATTGGTCGCACATGAGACTGAGATAAAGCAGGAAGAGGTTATGAAAGTTATTTGTGGCTATGAGAAAGTGGTTAAAGAAGCACTAATGCAAGGATACGCTGTAAACATTTCAGGAGTTGGACAGTTAAGACATGCGTTTTGTAAAGAGCGACCTGAACATGAGTGGAGAAATGGTTTCACTCAAGAAAAGATAATTATACCATACACACCGTGTTATAATCGACCTTCATTCAAACCATCCATCGCCTTGGTAAGAGAAATGCGAAAAGCAACGTCAGGAGACCCGTTCCGTGGCTAAACCGATGACTCATAGGGATTTGTTGTTGGATTGGGGGCGTAGAATACGTGGAACAAGTCCAACAACAAACCGTTTAGCTGAATATTACGAGGCATTGCTTGATGTAATATATCACGAATTGGCGATGAATGGAAAAATAAGGTTACGTGGTATTGGTGTGTTATACACGAAAGAACGTGGTGGTAAAGATATATGGAATCCGAGTAAACAGATATATGAGTTTGCACCGAAAAAGCTTGTACCTGCAATTAAGTTTGGAAAACCACTAAAAGAGTTTTTAGCTAGTGATGTGCTTAGTCGTAGAGACGAATCTAAAATGCCAACACAAGCAAAAGAGGCAGACAAAGAAGCTGCACAACGTAAAGAATACGAAATACGATGGCTCTTGCAACAGAGAAAAACGACAGGAGCAGAGTTTAAAGAGATATTAGATGCATACAAGATTGACGTTAAAAACAGTAGGAGTAAATAGGGAGAATGGAGATACAGAGACAAATTGATGAAACGTATTTTGAATACTTAAAGCGTGTCACTGAAATGTTGAGTGATGGGTTGATAGGTTATACAGAATACGGTGATTGTATTTTAGGAGAATTTAATACATACAGCGATGATAATTTACGAAAGGCGTTTTATGTCATTCGTAAGTTGATACCGATGATTGAAAGTGATATTGAGTATGATGTCAGTGATGATACTCGTTTTCAACAAATGTTGGTGAAAGAACGTGAGTTGTATAAAATGAGCGTACGATTAAGAGATCAGCGCAGGGAGTTAAGAAAGTGGGATACTTCGGCAGCACGTTATGAACATTTGTTAGATGTGGTGAAAGAAAGTATAGAGAACATGCCACGCTTCATACCGACTCAAAATTATAAAAACGATAGTAAGTCACGTAATACAGCAATACTCATGTTGTCTGATTGGCACTATGGAGCTGTAGTAGATACACAGTTTAATCATTATGACACTGAGACTGCGGTAGAAAGAGCAAATACTATTTTTAATAAATGTGTTTCACATTGTTTAAATCATAGAGTCGGCGATTTGTATATTGAAATTAATGGGGATATGATTCATGGATTGATAAATGTATCAAATCGAGTACAATCGGAAGAAGATGTGATAGAGCAGATTACACAGGTATCTGAATTATTGGCAACCCATATTAACAACATCAAGAAATATTTTAATAAGATTACTGTTGTTATTACGATTGGAAACCATGGAAGACTAATGCCTGATAAAAAGCAAAATATAGGCAAAGAGAATTTTGAAAAACTGATACCTGAAATTTTAGGATTGCGATTAGATAAAGATATTCGTTTAATACATTCACAGTCTGAGGACTTTGTGGAATACTCATGTGGAGACCGTAAAATCTTTGTAACACATGGACATTATGATAAGGTTTCTAAAGTGTATACTGATGCAATTAGATTATGCCAGTACATTCCTGATGAAATTCATTTGGCACATACTCACAGTTACGTTGACGTGCTTGAGGGGAACACTAAGATTACTGTGAATGGTAGTTTAATGGGATCAGATGATTACGCTGTTACATTGAGGAAGAATACAAAACCAAGTCAGAATTTAATTATTTATAATCCAGAGCGTTGTATTTATGAATTAGGAGCGATTGATGAATAATAGTGTAATACAAGATATTATGGAGTATATTGAATATTTAGATTTAGAGATGGGTGTAAGTAGTGCTAATATTGAGTTCAATCCATCGGATGTTAAGATTAAATGTTGTGAACGTCAAGGAAATAGTGAGAAAGTGATAGTAATTGAGAGAGGGCGAAGATGAGCGATTATCGTTGTAAAATTGTTTGTAAGGTGTGTTTATTGATGAAAATGGAGATGAAATAAATGGAGAAAATTGGTGACATCAGAACTGTTTTCGATATAGATTATGATAAGTCACATGAGCATTCAAAAGAACACCCTGAATCAATCAATTCATACGAGATAGTATGGAATTATTACAAGGATGTATGTTCTATTTATACATGGGTTAAGATAGAAAAATGTTATGATGACTAAGTTCGTTTGATAAACTTTCTGTAAATTCATCAACATTAAATATATTTTAATCTGCGAAATAAAACAAATTATAAATGTTAAGGGGGATTTTATGGATAATATATATGAGAGTGTTGATAAAACAATAATTATGTTGTGTGAAGATATACAGAACTCGTTGATGGGAGTAGACACAGCAGAAGTTGTAGCTCAAGAAATAAAAAGTCTGGTTTCGTTAATTGAAGCTAGGAGCTCTATTTCTAATGTGGGAACGGACTATTTCTATTTGTTATAGCGAAAGCGTTTATACACTCTCACTAAAACATTGTTATGTTAGGACAACGAAATAATTAAAATGAATAAAATGTTCCTTTTATTCCTTACTTTGCGAATTGAAGGTTTCTCAATTTATCACTTGACAAACATTCTTTAATAGTTTATAATTAAAGTGTCAATATGAAAAGGGCAGTTTTTGTTCTTTTAATTTTTCCTTTTGTTTCTTGCTATCTACCCAAGGGCGGAATGTCTTTGGGTAGATTAGCTACAAAAAGTGAGAGTGTTATGCAATTATTCGTTGCAAAAAATGTTTGAAAAAATTGCAAAAAAGTGTTGACATAGTAAATTGTCGGGTGTATAATACTTATAGAACATTGAAAAGTGAATAAATCATTAGTTTAGTTATTTTGATAAGTTAGTGAAGAGGGGTAAAAACCTGCTAACCGCTTATGGAAAGTTAGAATGGTTATCGACTGATAGGTTTGTAATTTATTCTATGTAGTAATGGTGACATTATTACAGGAGGTGGAAACTGCCAACACTAAGTAAGTGGCTATTTATTAGTATCATTAAAATTACTACCCTACTGGTTGGAGTAATAGACGGCGCAGTGCGCAATAATCTTAGTATTGATTAGGTTGGCTACCAGTCTAACGCTAAGAAATGCCAATAATCCAATGAGGCGTTGAGAAGCTCTGAAAAGAGTGTATGACAGTAGTAGTAGGTGCGAGTAGGCAAACATAACGCAAGATAATTATTAGTAATTTTGTTAAATGATGAAAACAAAACATATCAAATATTTTCTGAACTTTGCTGAAAGTTGGAGGTATTAATCCTCCCTGTTGTTCCTCGAAAGAGAGTAAAAATTGTTAGGGGTCGCTCCCCGAAGCACAGGTTTTACTGACAGTGAATGAATATAATGAGATAGTAAATAGTAAGGCGAAGGTCTATCAAGATGACTAAGTTAATGATTTATTCAAATATTGCCCCATAGCATAATGGTAATGCAACGGACTTTGACTCCGTCCATCCATGTTCAACTCATGGTGGGGTAGCCAATTCATAAGTTTCATTTTGAGTACCTTTTTTCCGTAATAACCCACGTTTTTATAGCGTGGGTTTTTTCGTTGGAAATATAGCGTGTGACACAATATTTGAATTTGGGGGTGTTGCACGATTTTAATAATCCGTAAAGTGGGTATTTTCTCTTTTCATATATCCCTCTTTCTCTCTCAATGTTTATAACCCCTTACTATATATTCACTTTACGGATGTTTTTTGGATGAAAGGGGAGATTGCATGGCAGAACGCAAAAGACGTATTACAGAATCATATTGTATAAATCACGGTAGATTTTTACCTATTGATGATTTTTATAAATCAAATAACCCTATGCATGAAAACGGGGTGTTACCATTTTGTAAAAATTGTATGAATAAAATTTTTCAGCGACACTTAAAAAATTACAATACTTTAGAGGCGGCTTGCTATTTTACTTGTGCTGAGGTTGGAGTACCTTTTATTAAACAGGTGTATGATAATTTTGCGATACAAATAAAAAAATATGAAAGTACCACTAATTATTTTGGGGTTTATTATGCAGGGTTTCAACAGAAATTGAGTGCTGCTAATCGGGAAAAGTGGACGGATTTTGGAGCAACTAATATTGATTTTAAAGATATTGCTTCCGTTCACGCAATGGAGCAGAATGTTGAAAATGCAGAGAGAGCATTAAGAATGTTGTGGGGCGATGAATTATCTTTAGATGATTTACAATATTTGGAAGACCGTTATGCAGTGTATACTGAGGATAAATATTTAGAGCCTTTACAAGAACAAATGTATCGTAATTTATGCCGAGCTGAATTGGATATTCATAAAAATATAGATATAGATAAAGCGATTCAAAGACAGCGCACAATAGCAAAAGATTTAGGATTAGACCAATTTGATAAACAACAGAGACAAACAGAAGTTGAGCGTATGATAGAGTATGATATTATGCTCATGGAAAAAGAGGAGCCAGCAGAATATTACAAAGAGCAAGAAATGTACAAGGATTTCAGGGGAATAAATGCGGGATATATAAAAGAAATATTGCGACCTGTGTTGAATTTGATCACGGGGTCTAAAGAATATAAAATTGACGGTGAAGATGCCGAAAAGTATATGGAAAGGGTGTCTAAAGAATATGGAGAAAGCTGAAAGAGATGCCCGTATACTCCAAATGTTTAACGGTCGCAAAAAGAAAGAACGCAATAAACAAAAGCCTTTGTCACCTGATTTGCGTAAACATAAGATAAAACAATGGGTGACGTTTTATAGGCGTAATATAGAAATATACATAGAAGAGCGTTTGAGAATTCCTTTGAAACCATTTCAAAGAATTATGTTACACTTGATGGGTGTATCTCAACAGTTTTATGCTATTTGCTCTCGTGCATTGGGTAAAACTTTTACCGTAGCTTTGTTTGCGGTTGCTAAGTGTATGTTGTATCCGTATACCGAAGTAGTTATCACTGCTTCAACTTTGCCACAAGGTGGTAAAATGGTACGAGATAAGATACAAGGTGAGATTATTGGTAAGTGGTCTCCTATACTTAAGTTTCTGTATGATAAAGGTGAAATTAAAATCAATTACGGTAAGGATGATATATCTGTTAAATTCTTGTGGAATCATAGTGAGATTAGGGTTATGCCACCGTTAGATTCTTCAAGAGGTGCAAGAGCTACAATGCTGATTTATGAAGAATGTCGTTTGTTACATAAAAGCGATATTGATAGTATCTTTGAGCCAATGTTGCACCCAAGACAGCCTGAATATTTTAAGCACGAAGAATATGAGACAGACCCTTTGTTATTAGAAGATGGTATATCTATTTATATTACTTCTGCTCGATATAAAGTTGAGTGGTTTTGGAATGAGTTTAAAAACACGGTAAATAAATGCTATACAAGTAGAGTAGTGCCATATAATTTCTTTGCAGGTGATGTATACATAGCTTTGAAATATGGACTTAAGACTATGCGTGACTGGATAAAACAACGACAGTCGTTAAGTGAACTAAACTTACGCATGGAGTATTTGAATGAAATGATTGGCGAAACAGCCGATGCTTATTTCACTTTTGAATTGTTTAGACGTTGTCAGGTACTTCATAAAGCATTTAGACCACCAACTATATCAGAATTTAATAGTGGGATAACTTTAGATAACCCACCTAAGAAAGAAAAAGAATATCGTATGATTGTTATAGACTTAGCTTCTGCTGATACAGTTAAAGGCGGAGAAGCAAACGATAATACGGTAGTTATGTGCTTATCAGGAACATATCACAAAGGGCGTATTACACGGCGTTTGGATTATTTAGAGACTATTAGTGGTGGACAATCGAATACTACTGTGCGCCGTATTCATGAGTTGTTTTGGGATTATCAGGCTGATTATATTGTTTATGATGCTCGTACTATTGGAGAATTGTATTATAATTTATTAACGGAGCAATACAAACATATAGAAAGAGACCCATCAAGGTGGGATAGTTCAGGTTTTACTATTAGTACAGATGATACTTTACAAGTATTACCTGATAATAAATTAGACAATTTGAGACAGCGTACCATAGACCCGAAAGCTATTCCATGTATGATTCCAGTACAGGGGTCAGCAGAATTTAATAGTGTTATGTGGCAAACATTAAAGCGTACTATGTCAGATGGTGAACTTAAGTTATTGATAGATGAATTAGATTATAGAACAGAAGTCGATGCCAAAAAATGGTATTTGAAAATGGATAATGAACAGCGTATGCTATTGATGTTACCTTTTGTACAAACAGCTCTGTTAATTAACGAGGGTATTAATTTAAGTCCTGAATGGAGAGAGGGTAAATTGAAGCTCAAAGAATCACGTTCAGGTACTAAGGATAGAATGGTAACGTTGGCATATGGTAACTATATTTTCTCATTATTAGAAACAAAATTATCAAAAGCAGACCAGTCAGGTGATTTTACAGAAGATGATTGGCGTAATATTTTTATATCGTAGAAAGGAGGGGATAAGGTGTCGGACAATTCAAAATCCAAACCGTTACTTTCTGAACAAGAGGGTTGGGAAGTGCAACAGTTTGTTAGTGCATTAAACAACGGTTTAAGTGGAGTAACAGGATTATTCACTCCTGATATTTTGCGACAAAACTTACTGCTGTTAAATAACGACCAACAAATACCTGATTACGACAAAATTGTCGAAGCCCTGTTACATAATTTGAGCGAAGCAGAAAAGTTAGAAGCATATCAGCAGTGGATGGAATTTGGAGATATGTTATTTAAACGCACTATGGAATATTATAGTAATATTCTGGCGTTCGATTTACATATCACTTGTGTAAATGCTAGTAAAGAAGATTATGCTTCTGATGAATATAAACGTGATTTAGATATTGTATATGCGTTTTTAGATAATTTTGATTACAAGGGTGAGTTTAAACGAGTTGTAAGACAAGTATTGCGTAGTGAAACAGCTTATATGTGGCTTAGGAATAATGGAAAGCGTAATCATCCTGAGTATACATTGCAGATGATGCCACAAAGGCGTTGTATGTTGACAGGATATTTTCAACATAATATTCCTTTGTATGATTTTGATATGAACTACTTCTTGCAACCTGGTGTTACGCTTGAAGAATATGATGACTTTTTCACCCAACAGTATCACAGAATGTACAAAGATGGAAGTATCAAGAATTATATTCCTACAAATTCATTCCATAATAGGTCAGGTACATTTGCGTATACTACTCAAACTACTCCTTTAATTAAAAAGAATGGAATGGTTTCAGGAGCTTGGGCGTTTAAGTTGGACAATACTAATTTTAATCAAATTCCATATTTATCCGCTTTAATGCGTGATTCTATTTTAAATATTCCTATTCAAAAATTACAATATGACAAAGATGCAGCGACGGCTCATGCTTATTTAGTAGGTGAAATTGGTATGTTACAGAGTAATGAAGCTAACGCTACTAAATTTGACCCTAAGAGATTAGGAGCTTTGTTAAATATCGTTAAACAAGTAATAGGTAAATATATTTCTGTAGGTGCTATGCCTGTAGAAAATTTAAAATGGTTTCAATTTACAGATAATAATACTTCAATGTACACTACTCAGTTGCAGAATAGTACAAGTGTTGGAGCGGCAGGAAGTAGGGTTATCTATTCTACGGATAAAATGTCGCAAGAAGAAATTCGTAACGCTATTATTACAGATGCAAATGTTGTAATGAAGATGTATCCACAGTTTGAATATTTCTTACAATTTTATATCAATGAATTAACCAAGAAGTATAAATTCAAATTTACATTTGAGGGTACAACATATCCGTTTGAGCGAGAAAAACGTCAAGAGAAGATTATGAAGTTGGCAGAGAATGGAATAATCTTAGGTGAAAGCGCATTTGCTTCTGCTTTTGGATATAAACCAACAGATTTTCATAGGCTTATGGAAGAATCAGCTTCTGATGATTCGTGGTTGAATAATTTACGACAATTATTATCTGTACATACTCAAAGTGGTAAACAAACATCAGGTAGACCTACAGAATCTGATGTGACAACACAGAGTAGAGAGTATGATTATACAGAAGAATAGGAGGTAGTACATGTTGATTTCTGAGGAAACGAGTCGAGCGTTAGATGTGCTTACGGGTGCGTTTTTCGACTTGAATCGTACTTTAGATAGATGTGTAACATGGATGCAGAATGAATGGTCTATGCCAAATGCGGCTGATATTGTTCACCATAATTTGGCTCATTTAATGCCTTTGATAGCGGATGAAATAACTGCTATAAAGGATAATTATAATATGACTTCTGTATATCCTGCTACACATGAGGATAGTCGCACATATCAAGATTTGGCTGATATGATGGAGACAGTATTGGATGAGTTTACAGAAACGTATACAATGTTAAAACTCACTAAAGACATTATTAAGAAGAATGATGATTTTAATGTTTTGTCAGATTTATACAGAATTATGAGACAGTTTAATATTATCATGGGACAGATTTATACATTACGTGATAAAGCTGTACAAATGCCTGTTGCTTATGATACATATGACAGACATATCAGTTCATGGGGTATCGATGGTGTAGATTTGAATTGTTGTCAAGCGATAGGCGATGATGATTAGGAGGATATGTTATGGTTATTCGTGGCACACCAACTAATAGAAACGATTATGTTTTGGTTGACAATATTACTTCAAATTATTTGCATATGAATGGATTCACCCCAAGATATATGGATAAGCAAGGTATTTATTATGAGAAATCTGATGAAATTTTAAAGTGTATACAAAATATGACTAAGGAGGGTTAGAATGGATTCGGTTGTTAAATTCAACATTGAGTCAATCGCTAATTATTCTGGTGATGACAACCCTGAATTTGCTGTCATGCGACTTAATTTTTTGAGTGACGGACATAACCAACATGGGATTCCAATAACAACTGAGCTGTTGAAGAAGTACGCTCCAACAATTTTGGGTAAGCCGATAGTTGCACGATATGATAAAACGACTCGTGATGTTGAGGGTCATGAGACGGATGAGGTTATAGTTGGATATATTCCTACTAATGCAGAAATTACATACGAAGAAACTGATAACGGTTTGTTCGCTTGTGTAGATGGATTGATTAGTAAGTTGTATGCAACTGATGTATATGAAATATATAAAACTAAAAACTATCGAGCAGTTAGTATTGAGTTTTTAACTAATTGGAGTTCTGAAAATGAAAACGAGTTAGAAAGCTTTAATATTACTGGTGTAACTTTGTTAGGATTAAAATACAATCCATCGTGCACATTGGCTTCCAGTAAAATAGTGCAATTTTCTATAGATCAAGCAAATGCTTTGTATGATGACTATATTCAGGATTCAGAATTATTTGCGTTTGCCGATAAGAAAAAAGCTAAGATGGAGGGTAAAACTTATAAAATCAACACAGAAGAGTTAAAGGAAACCCCGTGGGGCGATGTTGACAAAACTAAATTGCGTAACGTTATAATGAGTGCTTCAAATAGAGCAAACTTGGTAAAGAAAGTATATCTCAAAATCGAAAGCGGTTGGGAAGAATCACCAAGCTCCAAACTGCAATATCCTGTTATGGAATTAGTAGGAGATACATTCTATTATAATCGTTATGCTTTATCATCTGCTATGGCATATGCTAAGCAGAATAACGAGACTGAGGTTATTAGTAAACTCAATAAGTTATATAAACAGTTTGATTTGACTGATGATAGTAAAGGAAGTGAGAATAAGAAAATGTCAACAAAGAAATTCGAGATTGAAGGTCGTGAAGCATGGGGTGATGTTATTAAACAAGTGCAATCCCATGAGGGCGATAAGGCGTATGTTGATAGTATAGAAAAAGACCACATTATATATACTATTGACAATGTTCGTTATAGAGTGGAAGCTGATGTAGAAGTAGGTGAAGATGATAAAACGGTACATGCTACAATTAAGTGGAACACTAAAAAGAAGGATGCCGACCAGAAAATGGCAACTAAGGAAAAGATGGATGACGATATAGACGATGATGATGACGATGATGACAACAAACCAAAAGAAGGTCAAATGTCTTCGGATGGTAATGTTGACCCATCGGCTATAGCGACTAACAGAGAAAAGGAAGCTAAGGTAAACAAGGAATTGGCTGAACAGTTGAAAGCTAAAGAAGATATCATCATGGGTCAGGAGCAAGAATTACAAGAATTACGTGAGTTTAAAGCTAACATAGAAAAGCAACAGATACAACAGGAAGTTGCTGAGACTATGGATGAAGTTGTAGGACTTATCGACAAAGAAATGTGCGATACGCTGAAAGAAGAGGGTCTGAAATGCACGATGGAATCACTGACTGCATGGAAGAATAAGGTTAAAGCAGAAGCGTTTGATAAAGCTTCGCAAAAGAAAGCTCAATCACAAAAGTTTAGTGGTGGCATATGGCGCATGGCTAGTCCGCATAATGATATAGATGACAAATCTAAGTCAAAATCTATATGGGAGTCTGCACAACAGTAAACTAAATAGAAAAGGAGATTAGAAAAAATGGCAAATTGTGTATTAGTACCGACTAAAATAACGGCAATGGACGTAGATGCTTACAACCGAGTTGGTGTTGCAACTGAGGATATTCCTAATGGTACTCCTTTGGTATGTGGCGTAGTTTCGGATGAAGCAAATCAAAACAATGTATTTGAAGTTACAACAGCTTCTGCGGTGGCGGCTGGACTGTGGATGGCTTATTCACCAGAAGTAAATGTTACGCAGGATGGAGAATATGACTTTAAGGGACTGGTTGTAGACCCTAGAAACTTTACAAATGTTGCAAATGTTCCGTTTGATATGTTTAAACCGAATCCAGGTGTAGACATGATTCAGGTTACAACAGACTTCTTCCAGGCTGAGGGAGACCCTAAAACTGTAAGTGGTGCAACATACGTAGAGATTCAGGCAGACGGTACTTTTAAAGCTGTAACATCTGCTACTTCAAGTTTTGCAGGTATGCAATTTAGAATCGTAGCGACTGAGCCTATAATTATAGCTAGTGGTGCTATAGGTGGCGAAGCGGTAGATGCGTGGATATTGGAATGTACAATTAACTAAGACAGGATTTTAAATAAAAAAGATAAGGAGTGAAAATATAATGAAAATATCTGATGCTTTAGTAAGGTTTGCGGCTGATACGGGTCGTTCAGATGTGACACTGTATACTAAGTTCCAAGATTACTTTTGTCACTATATGTCAGAACACGACAAAAAGAATATAGGGTCGTTTGACAAGTCTGTAGATTTACAGGCAAAAGAACAGGAAATGTACAAAGATTTCCTTGCGGAAGTTGAAAGAATGTCGAATACTAAGCTGACAGGTGATGTTAATGATATGGCTGTACAGGCTAACAACCCAATGGTTAAGTATGCGGCTTTTGCTGTAGTTAATGCTATGATAGAGGCTATACTGCCAATGACGATTATCGATAGTATCGGTGTTTATACTGATATCAGAAACGTTGACTTTGGTGATAGCATGAATTTTGAAATCAAGCCTCGTAGTCTGTTTACTGTATCTCAGGGAGCTAACGCACAGAGAACGGCATTTATACAGAAACAATTCAGTGCTAACAAGACTATCGTTCCTGTAAATCATGCTGTAACAGTACAGGTAGCTCTGTATAAAGTACTGAGCGGTAAAGAATCTCTTGCTGAATTTGCAAGAAAAGCAGTACTGAGCATTGAAACGGAAATGACGAAAGATGCTTATGGTGCATTTACAACTGGTCTTAATGCTGTTACTATGCCAGCAGCTCTGTCAGTAACTGGTTATACTCAGCAAGACCTCCTGAGCATTTGTCAGAGAGTTACGGCTTACAATCAGGGTGCTAATGCTACTATCGTTGGTACTGCTGTTGCTCTGTCAAATATACTGCCTAATGGAGCAGATGGTTACAGAATCGTAACTAACAGTGATAATATCTCTATCCAACTGATAAGAAACTTCTTTGGATATGATATAATCGTACTGCCACAGGTAGCTACAGGAAACTATAGTACGTTTGATATGGCTCTTAACGATGATGAAATTTATGTTCTGTCTCCATCGAGTGATAAACTTGTTAAGGGTGTTATAGAGGGAACAATGCTGACTAATAGCAATGATTTCTATGATAATGCAAATCTGACTCAGAACGCTACATTCAATAAGAGATGGCAGTTCGAGTTCGTATCTAATGCAGTAGCTGGTATAGTTCATCTGCAATAGTTTTATAGAAGATATAAGGAATGTTTGGTGGGGACAGTAATGTCCCTACCTGATATAAAGGAAAGAATGGAGATAATTTAATTATGGCAACAAAAACAACTACTACGACAAGAACTACTAAGTCAAAATCTGCAACCACTTCTGCCAAAACGGTAAACGAGCGAGAAGAAACACTGATACGTGAAAACGAAGAAATAAAGGCTCAGCTTGCAGAAACTCAGAAACAGCTACAGGAGCTAATGAAGCAAATACAAAATGGTGTGGCTATGACAAGTGAGTCTTCGGCGATTGAAGATGATATGGAAGTATTGGTTATTAGTTTAATTCCTCATAAGTTAAATTTGCTTACAGAGCCATCAGGTAAAGGGGCAATCTATTCATTTAACACTATGTATGAGGAACAGTTAATTGATTATGGAGATTTGAAAGCGATTGTTAGGTCAAATCGAGATATGGTAAACAATGGGCGTTTTTATATAATGAATGAGGAAGTGGTTAAGAAATTACGTCTGAAAACTATATACAATCATTTATTAACGCCTGATGAATTAAAGGGTTTACTTAAGAAAAAACCAGAGCAGATAGTAGAGATATATAAATTAGCACCAGAGGGACAGAAACAGATTATAGTAGATATGGTAATTGATGCTAAGTTTAATAAAGGTAAGATAGATGCTAACTTGTTACAGGAATTAGGTCAACTTTGTGGTAAAGATTTGCTTAATATAGAGAATCCTGTAGACGAAGAAATTTAGAGCAAAGGAGGCACTCAAATATGGCAACTTCCTTTGATAAAATTATAAATGTGGCTATGATTACAATTCGGGATTATAAATTGGATAAAATTTATTATGCCGAGCAGAGCACATTTGAGACAATTTTAAGTGGGTATGTTATTAGGGGCGTACCTAAATTTGAATCTTGCCTGAAACCTTTAAATTATGATTTGGAAACACGAGAGTTTGAAGCTGATTTAGATATATATGAAATAGATATTTTGGCTTCATGGACTGTAATTGAGTGGTATGAAGACCAGTTACAGGATGTGTTGGAGTTCAAGGAGCCATTAAGAGACATAGACTTCAACAAATATTCTACAGGACAGAACTTAAGACCAAGGCAAGATTATTTAAGTGAGTTAAGGCGTAAGGTAAAATTAGATACAACTAATTATTTATTTATGCACTTAGCAGATTTGCCATATTGGAGTCATAATTAAGGGTGAAACGGGATGCAGAATAAAAAGCAAAAAATTATCAATAAAATTTTCAAGATACTACCTGCCTATGAAGAGGGTGTAGAATTTTATTTAAAATATTTACAACGAGTTATTATTGAGCTTTCGGGTGAAGATATGAAGCAATTCACTATGTTAGACGAAATCATAACAGGGTTGAATGGTTTATTAGCTCAGAAAGAAAATATAACTCATGCCGAGGTTAGGAGGATAGTGTTTAAATATATTAGTAAGATAGACACGAAAAAGGAGGGGTAAAATGGAACTTAACTTTTATGATGCAAAGTTGAAAATTGCCCCTAAAAATTGTGATAGTTATTATAGAGAACATATGCAAGCATTAGTCAATGACCGATGGGATAATACAACTTCATTGTATACAATTGGGGAAGAAAAACCATTTGGTAGTTTAGAGTTTGAGGACATCGATGTACATTTAACTCATGCGATAGAAAAGAGCACAGGAAAGAAACAAGGTGATGATTTCAGGGAAATTATTTTCCGAGATTTGAATTATACTGTTGTTCTGGGGTCTTGTTGGTTTTTCGATAATTGCTATTGGATTGCTATCAATTTGGATGAATATAATCGAGTTTCTAAGAATATATTTGTAAGACGTTGTAATAACGTTTTAAAATATTATGATGAAACCGATGGACATTTGGTTGAGATTCCATGTATATTAGAGTACGATGCTACTTCACCACAACCACAAGTTACACAAGATATCATTACAGCAAATAATACTATCAATTTAATAGTACAAGGAAATGAGGTCACACGTAAAATATTTACAAATCAGCGTTTTATTTTTGGTGGTAGACCTTTTAAGGTTACGGGATTTAATAATTATATGTGGAAAAGTATGTTAGACCCTGAGCCTACGATTTTGTATTATTCATTGAAATTAGATACTGAATCACCTTATGATGATTATGTAAATAATATTGCATATAATGGGGATATTGATTATAGTATTAGTATAAACCAAGATGATATTGCACAGGTTGTAGGATTTACTACTCAACTTAGTGCAACTGTAGCTAATAATGGTACAGTGGTTGAAAGACCTATTAAATGGATAAGTAGTAATGAAGAAGTAGTTACAGTGACTGATGAGGGTGTGATTACTTTAGTGGGAGAACAAGGGGAAAAAGCCGAGATAACAGCTCAATTAGGGGATAATACTAAAGTGTCGAGTGTTATTACCATTGAGATAGTAGAAACGCTTAGAAATTTGTATGCGGTACATTTAGACCCTATTATAGATGAAGTCCCACAATATCAAACTATCACATTTACGGCTAATTTATATCTAAATGATGAAAAACAATCTGATATTTTGGCTGTTAGTGGAAGTGGCGCAGACTCAAGTGCGTATAATATTGAGGTATTGGGCAATAATGAGTTTAGTGTCACGTGTCTTAAGGTTTCAAAACTGCCGTTAATTTTACATTTTGAAAGTGATAATTACTCAGAAGATAAGATTATTCGTCTGGTAGCTATGTTTTAGGGGGTGTTATAATGGCATTTAATTTGTATCAAGGGATGCCATTTATCCCTTATAAAATAATTCAATATTTAGCATTGAACAATGAAAATATATGGAAAATATTAAAGTATGATGATTATGATTGTTTATCAAAACCAAACTTGACTTTAGCTGAAAAAATGGATTTAGTGTGGAATCGGCAAGGAAATCAAGAGGACTATAATGTTTTCTTTACTCAGCTTGTTGAAAATTCTATTTTAGAGTCTACGACTATTTTAAAAATATATAAAATCATTACTACACCACGAGATAGTATACATGGAGTGGCAGGGTATGAATTTGATATTTTATATGGTGGTAAGATTGCTTTAATAAATTATGATGGGATTCCTTGTAATCGTGGCGATGTTATGGAGTCTGAAATTTTACAAACATTAAACGGAGCAGATGTGGGCGGTGTAGGATTATTACAATTCAATGCCAAACTTACAAGTATGTCTCGTTCTAATTTGAATTTGGGAAATAGTAAGACTTTTACAGGCACTAGTCTAATTATGGGAGTTGAGTTAATAGATGTTGGCGGAGACGGTGAATCATGTTAATAAGTGCGACTGAGATATTAAAAAAATATGTTCCGTTTGGCAAACCGATTCAGTATAACGAGTGGACAATTTATCCTGTTTCTATTATGGATGAGTATGTGTGGGAAGAAGCTTGTCCTCTGTTAGATATAGATAAAAATAGCTTAAACAACATTGATATTTTACGAATGTCATATCTTATGTTTTTAACTAATTTATTGGTATTTGACGATGAAAAACAAATGTTCTTTAACCAACTTATGCGAATCTGTTTAGGATTGGATGACGAAGTTATTATTCAATTACGTATTGTAGATGACGATGCGGAAATCGTTATAGGGTCGGGGATACAAACTAAATCAGGACGTATTATCATTGATTCTCCAAATGCTAAAATAATAAATAGTAAAGATTTTGATGAGATTAAACGTATTATTCTATATCAGAATTTAATTGGATATACAGATGAATATATTGACCCTGATGTAAAAGCGGTGGTTGATGAGTATTATAGATTAAAAAATAAAAATGCTCCTGATGTCTCATTAGAACAAAAGATTGCGGTCATTCAGGCACAAACGGGAATGTCTAATGAGACTATAAATGCTATGACATTACGTGGGTTTTACCAGTTATTTAATACCATAGTCAGTCGGGTGGAGTATCCTATTATGAAAACCGCTGAATATAATGGTGCTAAATTTAATAAACCTATTGAACATTGGGCGTTGCGTAGTCCAGTAGATATGTATAAAGAGGCATTTACAGGGTATGGTGAATTTGTTGATAAAATTAGTGTATAAAGGAGTGAAAAATTATGGCTAAAACTCAAGCAGTATTAGCTGGTGTATTGGATGCTTTCGTTTATGTTGGCTCACAGCTCATATTGGAGGCTAAAGCATTGACCGACTCTTCGATATCCATAGGACTGTCGAATGAAGAAATTAGAGTGATTCCAGCTCCTTGCGTATAGTGATATGCGTAGGCTCCGTGTTAATTGCTTTGAATCCCTAAAGCTCACATAACTACAACGTAAAGATGAAATATGTTTAGGCGTGAATGTCGGGAAACCAGAAAAAATATGTGAGATAACTATAAGGTTAAATCCTAAGTAGTTGTAAATGGGTGTTTAGCAGCGAATTCTCGAACAGAGAAACGTTCAACGACTATCCCCTTGTGGGGGAGTAGGGCACAAGCGTATGGTGCCTGAAAAATACGGCTCTTAAATTTATATAGGTTTAAGATGAACAAATAGTCTGAACTCTATGTGAAAGCATAGGAAGTCTATAGAAGACTGTGTAAAAAGTTGCGTTTTTACATGAACATAATTGGTGGACAAGGTGCAAAACTGCTGACAAGATATTTCCATACATCAAGCTTTGGATTAGAGCTGACAGACGCTTTATTCCAGATGGATTATATCGCTATGAACGTAGGGTCGGCTGTAACTCCAACGGGTACAACTCTGGAAGAGGAACAGATAACGACTACTACGGCTGAAACTATAACAGTATCAGGTACACCTGCTGATTTTATGGGTTACGGTACAATCGGTTGGTATGCTGAGCCAGGCTCAACTGAATGGACTATGTTCACATTCTCATCTGGTAGTACTGCTACAGGTGTTTCGGGTGTAGCTGCAAATACGACTTATTGTGTTAAGTATATAAATAACGTACAGTGTGACGAAGTTATAATCAATGGTGACTTTGTACCAAGTGAAGTTACGGTTATACTGAAGGGTAAACTGTTTAGAGCAGGTAAAGATAATGAAGTTGATGTAACATCTTCTTCGCAGATAGGTGTAGTTGAAGTTGAAGTTCCAAGATTCCAGCTCAACGGTAGTATGGATTTGACTCTGAACATGACTGGTGCTTCTCAGACTCCGTTCTCAGGTCAGGCTCTGCTGACTCAGGATGCGAGTGCAGGTTGTGATAGCGGTGGTTACTATGCTAAGATTAAGAGAATTGACCTTAATAGTTCTTGGTATGATAATCTGGTAGCAATCACACCAGTACCAACAGACCAGATAACTATGGCTACTGATTCTACTACTCCACTGGTAGTATATGGTGTATTCAGTGGTAATGTAGCTTCTAAGAGAATTGACCCTGCAAATCTGACGTATACACCGAGTGGAAGTGGTGGTGCTACTGTTGATGCAACAACGGGTGTAATTTCAGCAGGATCTACTACGGGAAATACAGTGATTACTGTTACTGTTAAGGATGCTACGGGTAGTGCGGCTCAAATATCGACACAAGCTACAGTTACAGTATCTTAATTATAAAATAAGAGGGGTAACACCCTCTTATTTTTTTAGGAGTTGACAAAATGGATATTTATTGCCCTTATAGCAAGCACGTTAAGAAAGGTTTTACAGAATATAAAGAATGTACTTTGAGTAATGGGTATTGTGGGTTTATTAGGCGTTGTCCTACACGCAATACAGTTATTCACACTCAAGGAGCATTGACTTGTGCTTTGCGAAAACAACAAAGAAAGGATGATTAAATATGGCTGAAATCATAGCTCCGTGTGGAGGAATTATATTAGATGATACTCAGTTTAGTATAGATGAAGATAAAGTCATTCATGTGGTTGGTGGCGGTAGTGGTAGTGGCGATGTAACATCTGTGAATGGTAAGACAGGTGTGGTTGTATTGACCGCAGAAGATGTTGGGGCAGATGCAACAGGAACAGCTACAACACAAATTAGCACACACAATTCTAATGAATCTGCACATTCAGATATAAGACAAATGATAACTTCGCTCAATGCAGGAAGTGTAGGAGCAGACCCAGCAGGTACGGCTAATAGTGCAGTAGATACTCATAATAGTAGTGGAACGGCACATAACGATATCAGAGAGCTGATTTCTGGATTAACAGCTAGTAGTGTGGGTGCTGACCCAACTGGAACGGCAGTAACTGCGGTGAGTGAACACAATGCAAGTGGAGAGGCTCATACAGATATAAGAACAACAATAGAAAATTTAACAGCGTCTGATGTAGGGGCGGATGCTACGGGTACTGCTAGTAGTGCGGTTAATACTCATAATACTGCTGGTGATGCTCATAGTGATATTAGAACAAATATTAACAACGTTATTAAAGGCGATTATTTTTCAACCACAGGCACTCTGTTAAGCACGAATAAACAAACAAGTGGTGTTACTGTTAGTATTACTCCTATGAGTGCAATTACGGATGCTACAGGAGCAGAAGATGTTGTTACTCAATTTAATGCTTTGTTAGCGGCTATGAGAACTGCGGGATTGATAGCAGGAGCTTAGGAGGCAAATTATGGCAGTAGCTAAATGTGGTGGATTAAAAATTGATGATACATCTCTTACTATTGTAGGGAATATTATAACTCCTGTTGCCACCACTGAGCCTACAGGTTTTATTGAGACTAATTGTGGCGGAGTAAGGTTTTGTTCAGATGATTTTAAAATGGTGAACAATGCTATTACTCATAAAGATGCTACAGATACAGATGTAAAACCTATAAAGGTAGCTCAGCAAGGTTGTGGTGGATTAGTAGTGGATTCCACATATTTTAGTTTGACTGAAAATGGAGAATTGCAATACACTCCTCCGACCGAAGATGGTGGTGACGAGGAAGAAGAAGTTCAAGTTGACGAAGAAACGGAGTAAGTTATGAAAGGGAGATACAAAGCAGTGTTTCAAGGTGGTGTGTACATTGTAGATTTATCTCCTGTTTATGGGTCTGAGCAAGGAGGCGTACGACCTTGTGTTTGTGTATCAAATGATTATAATAATTTACACGCCTCTATTGCTCAGTTTGTTCCATTAAGTTTACAATACAAACCACCTTTACCAATGCACTGTGTGTTGCTTGCTAAAGATTATAGATTTTTAAACGGTAATAGTGTGGTACTATGTGAACAATTAACAACAAAATCCATAGATAAAGTGGAACGATTTTTAGGGAGAGTAACGAACACAGATTTATTGAACATACAGAACTGTATTAAAACACAGTTAGATTTATAGTACATATGGAGGGATAGAATATGAAAAATATGAAACCTATAGAAGAATATTACATTGAAGAATATGATGTGACAGTTATGCCGTATCTGACTATGAAAGAAATTAGTATGATTGCTGATATAGTGGCAATGAGAAAAGATAAAATAGAAAGAGAACAGGCTTTGATAGCTAATGTATTAGTATGCTGTACAAATATTTTTGATGACTCAGAAAAAGAGGCGGAGATATTATATGAAGATATAGTTTATTCAGGATTTTGGGATAAATTGCTGAGCGAATGTCCATATATTGAGAGAGGAATTAAACTGATTGAAGACGAAGTAGAACGCAGAGAATCAGTAAATACTACTTTAATGGGCATTATTTCTGCAATTACAGATGTGTTCGATAGTCTAACAGATGCTGATGAAAACTTTGATAGGGAAAAGATTCAAGAATTAGCACAACAAATTATTGATGCTCAACAGGATAACACTGAGGAAGTGAATAAAGATGATAGCAAACAATGATGCTGAACTTATTGCTATGATAAGTGCTGATATGGCTGTAGCTCTGACTGATGTGGGCGATGAAATGAAAGACGAGATTAAACAAGATGTTCAGTCAGTAGTTGGTGTAGGAAGTGTGTATTCACCAAATGGTGCAGGTAGTTTATCCGAAGCATGGAAAGTAACTCCTGCTCAAGGTGGAGGAGCAACTGTAGAGGTTAGTATGGAATATGATAGTGGTTTACTTGATTATAACCCAAGTACATTTAAACACGCTTCTCCAAGTGAATATGTTGATTCTCAAGGGTATGTACACCATATAGAGAATAGTGGTGCAATAGAAGATATGGCTTCATTAGTTATAGAGGGCGGTGCGGGTCCGTTATTTGGGGATGGTGCATGGAGAGAGCCTCGTGATTTTTGGAGTATTTTTGAACATAATATGGATGTCTCATTAGATACATGGATATTAAACGGAATGTTAAGGGCAGGTATGCCCGTGGTTTAGGATGAAAGGGTTGCAATGATAAGAATGGGAATAGATGCTAGTACGGTTTGTACTGGTTATTGTATTTTTGAAGATAAAGATTTAAAGACTTATGGTAAAATTAGTCTTAATGCAGATATACAGTGGCGAGATAGAATAATTGATATGGTAAAACAACTCAAAGAGTTGATACAATTACATAATGTGGAACAAATTTGTGTGGAAGTTCCTATAAAAACAATTAAAAATGTAATTACGTTAGAACGTTTGTTCACTTTACAAGGTGCCATTATTGGCGTAACTGCAACGATGGGGGTTGAGGTTGTACCTGTAGAAGTGAGTCAATGGCGCAAACAGTTACATTTAATGAAAGGAATTAAACCACAGGATAAAAAGGAAGAACGCAAGATTTTAAAACAGCGTAGTATAGAATTAGCCAATCAATTATACAATTTAGATTTAGTATACAAATCTCCTGACTCTAAGTTTAATGATGATGATATTAGTGATGCAATTTTAATTTGTCACAGTGTAATCAATCGGCATTAAGACATATACCACCATTAAAGGAGGTATTGTATGGCAGGAGATTATTCGGTTAGAGTCAAAGCCGTATTAGACGTAGGTAGTATTAAAGCTCAATTAGATGCGTTGAGTAAATCAGGGTTAAATATTGATGCTAGTAAGGCTACTAAAGAATTAGAAAATGTACAAAAACAAGCAGGTTTAGTTGGTGATTCAGTTACCAAAGCAACTAAAAAAGGTAGTGATGGATTTAAGGGACTTAAAGGATATATTTCTAAAGGTGTTAGTTCATTCGGTGATATAACTAAAAAGGTAATGTTATTTGGAGCGGCAACTAATATTATCAATGGTGTATCACAAAGTGCTAAAGCTATGGTAGGCTCTGTATTTGAATTAGATGCTTCATTAACTGAACTTAAGAAAGTATCTGATTTAAGCGGAAGTAGTTTAGACCAATTCACAGACAAAGCATATGATTTAGGTGCAGAAGTTGCTCGTACTGGTACAGAAGTAATAGATGCTAGTACTGAATTTGTTAAAATGGGATATACCGTAAACGAGAGTTTAGATTTGTCTCGTGTTGCTACTATGTTCCAAAATGTAGCTGATACTGAAATTAGTGCGGGAGATGCAGCGAACTTCATTAACTCTCAAATGAAAGCGTTTAACTTTACCGCTGCTGAATCTGAACATATTATAGATGCAGTAAACCAAGTAGCTAATGAGTTTGCGGTTGGTACTAATGATTTATCAGGCGCATTAACGGTTGCGGGGTCATCTTTAGCGACTACGGGTAACTCATTTGAACAAACTATAGGACTTATTACTTCGGCTACGGAAATGATGCCAGGTAAAGCACAAACAGTCGGCAATTCATTTAGAACTATCGGTATTAACATTGCAGCTATGGCTGACAGTACAGACACATGGGTTGCAGCCAATGGCAGGGTTAATGTAGCCTTAAAAGATTCACAAGGAAATTTGCGTTCTACTTATGATATAATGAAAGACTTGTATACTGGTGTTGAAGGACAATCAGTTGCATGGAATGAATTATCGGAAGCAGAACAAAATGCAATAGCAGTACAAGCTGGTGGTAAAACTCGTTACCAAGCGTTTGTAGCTTCTATGAGTAACTTTGATGCAGCTATTCGTTCTACAGAAACTGCTATGAATTCTCAAGGTAGCGCAGCTAGGGAAAATGCTAATGCGATAGATTCATTAGAAGGGCATATTAACGCTTTAAAATCTGCATTTCAAAAGTTTGCAACGTCACTGATTAGTAGTGATTTAGTTAAGAATATTATAGATGTTGGTACTGCTATTTTAAATTTTGCTTCAAGTGATATAGGGCAAGCTGTTATTAAATTAGGTTTGTTGGCAACTGCTATAGGGGTAGCGGCACGAGCTTTTAATAAATTACATGCCATTGTTAAAGGTATGAGTTTCTTAGAGGGGTTAAAAACCTTATGGTTGGGAACTTCAAAAGCAACAGATAAAGATACTGCGGCTACTGATAGAAACACGGCTGCCAAGAATAGAAATACGGCGGCTCAAGAAGCTAATCGTTCAGCTCGTACTAAAAACACAGCAGCAACTACGGCACAAACAGCGGCAACAAATAAGGCTAATCAATCTATGTCAATGTTGCCTGACACCACTAGTAAAAGTGCTAAAGGTTTTGATAAATTAAATGATAGCACTAAGAAATCTACCAGTACGATGGGTAAGTTTAAGAGTGGTTTATCTAAAGTTGTTGGTAGTGCAAAAGAGGGGACAGGATTAGTAGGAAAATTAAGTGGGGTATTTACTTCATTAGCTCCTACTCTAACTGTTACAGGATTAGCTGCTACTGGTGTAGCTATTGGTATCACAAAATATTATGATGGGTTAGAGCAAGCGGCTAGTGATGCTGTAACGAAGTATGAAGAGACAGAACAACAAATAGCCGCCAATAAACAGGAAATAGAACGGCTTACTTCTAAGACCGAGGGATTGACGGATGCGGAAGCTGACCGCTTAGCTATATTAATTAGTCAAACTGGTGAGTTAGAAAAACAACTGGATAAACAGGCGCAACAAGTCGTGGATACATACATGGAGACAGGGGGCAAAGACCCATACCTTAAAGATTTGAAAGCTTCTGGTTGGGTGAAAGGTATGAAAAACGACTTAGAAGACTATCAGCGTACTTATAATTCTTTCTTATCAGCAAACACTAAAGCAGATGAAAAAGCCGCAAAAAAGAGTTTAGATTATTATAAAGACTCTATGGACAAAAGAGCGGAAGCGGCTCAAGGTTTTTTAGATGCATTAAAAACTAAAGAGGATTTAGGACTAGATTTAACAGAAGAAGAAAAAAAGTACAAAAAATTTGCTGAAAGTGCGTTAGATACTTACGATGAGATGAAAAGTGCGGCTGACCCCGAAGCACTTAAAGCTATGTTCCCTGATGCTGATTTTGCTGATATGAGCCAAAAAGAATTAGCAAAGTATACTGACAAAATGCGAGAATTTACCAAAGCTATGGGTGATGGTGAAGAGGGAGCAAAGGCATTTAAGAATTTAATGGAGGGGTTAGATGATGGTTTTTCTAACTTAGGCTCTTTTAATGAAGACACTGGTAAGTTTGATTTTTCTAACACTAATATAGAAGATTACGCAAATGCTTTAGGTGTATCTGTAGATTATGCTGAACAATTACTGACAGCTCAAACCAAAAATGGAAACATAAATTGGGATGTCCCCGAAGAAGAAATTGATTCTTTTAATCAAGGACTTAGTGGTTTAAACACTACACTGACAGATACCGATGGAAAAATGTTGACTTCTAAAACGACTTTAGAAGAATATGCAAAATCATTAGGAATTCCAGAAGCAGCTATTCCGTCATTTATTAGTGCTTATACGGAAGCAGGTAATACTTTAGTGGATTTTACTTCGGATGCAGGTACTACTATAGACCAATTAGGTAAATTAGGTGAAGCTTCTGGATTGGCTTATGATGAAATGGGTAATCTTACAGGAGTAAATTTAGACCAATTAGCACAATCTGTTTATGATTTAGGGGGGTCTTCTGAAGATTTAGAAGGTCTTATTAATTATCTTAGAGATATTGAGGGTGTGACTTTCGATGGCGAATGGGAAGATTATATTACTGGTGCTGACACTGCTGAACAAGCTGCTAAAGAATTATTTGATGCGGTAGATAAAGTTCCTGAAGAAAAAGACATTAAATTAAGTGTTGAGGATAATGCTATCGGCGTTATGTTGTATGCCCAAGCTGTAGCAGATGGATACGAAGGCACTTATGAAGCATGGCTTACCCAAGGTGGTGGAGAAGAAGCTATCGCAAAATTCAAAGAAGCTCAAAGTGCAGGTGAAGATTATGAACAAACATATTCAGGAACAGTGGATGCTAATAACCAACCTGCGATAGGAGCAATAGCGATTGCAAATGCAGCAGGTTTGAATTGGAGACAAAAGAAATTTAATGCCAATGTAAACGCTAAAGATAATGCTACAGGTACTATCAATAGATTAAAACGGACATATGCAGGACAAGTTATTGCTACTGCTACGATTGCAATTAAAGCTGCGGCTTCAAAAAGAGCTAAAGGTAAACGTAAAGGTGAAGAGGGAGGTCTTGCATGGGTTGGAGATGAGGGTAGCCGTTCTAATCCAAAACCTGAATTGATTCAAACTCGTTACGGTGCATATTTAGCAGGTACCAAAGGATGGGAGCAAGTAGTATTAGCAGATGATGATATAGTGTACTCTAATACTGAGACACGTAGACTCTTAGGAAATAATTATACTGATTCAGGTTTCACCCCCCGTTACGCCAGTGGTACACCTAAATTCCTTGATGCAAATTCTGACAATGAATCTATTAAAAAGAAGATAGATGCTTGGAGTGATTCTCTTGACACATGGAAACACAACTTAGATACTGGCAGAGTAACAGAAGAGCAATACATAAACTGGCTTAAGTCTCAATATAAACTGTCCAATAAAATGACTCAAGACCAGTATCGTGATGCTGAAAAGACTATCTTTGATTATTATGCAGCAATAGAAGAAGCAGCTCTGCAAAACTATATTACTGAATTGGAATATGGTAATGAGTCCTTAGATTCCATGTTAGACCGTATCAATAAAGCATATAAAGCTCAGAAAATTAATGACGAACAAGTCAAAGATTTAAGAGAAGATGCTTATAAGGCTTTCATGGAATATAACCTCAAAATGCTTGAGAATGAAGAAGCTACTTATGGTGATGTTCTTAAAGTTATTGAGGACTTCTATAAACAAGGTAAAATATCAGCGGATGATTACTATGGATACCTTGAAGATGCTTCTAATGCAGCCAAAGATGCTGAAACAGAGCGATTAGAAAAGTTACAAGAAGAACAAGAAAATCAGCAAGAGTTAGCAAAATTGTATGCTCAGTTACAAGTTGATAATATTGATAAACAGATTGAGGCACTTGAAAAACAGAATGAGGCACAAGAAGAAGCTAACGAACTTGCTGAACTTTATAATAATCTTGCTAAAGCTCGTCAGCAGAAAGTTAAAGTATTCCGTAACGGTCAGTGGGTTTATGAGGAAGATAGAGATGCTATCAAAGAAGCTCAGGATGCCATCAATGATTTCAACGCAGAACATGCGACTGATGAGTTAGAGAAGCTCAAAGAGGAATGGCAAGCTATATTAGATATGTTTGACGACCAAGAGACTTTGGCTGAAATTAAAGACCTTGAAAATGCTTTGGGTAAGACAGCGGAAGAACTCTTTGGATTCATGGGTACAGACTTATCAGCATGGACTGAATGGTTTAAAAATACATTGGCTACAGGTATGGGAATTGAAGACATACTTACTGAATTAGAAGGCTTAGAAGGCTTTGAAAAAATTAGTGAGTATCTTGATTCTGAGGGACATGTAGATTGGAACGCTATTGAGCAAGCTATAAAGAATAATAGATTTGCAAGCGGTACATTAAATGCCCCAGGTGGATTATCTATAGTCGGTGAGAAAGGTTGGGAATTACGAGCATTGAATAAAGGCGATGCTATATTCCCACATGATATATCAGAGAATTTAATGAGATGGGGCGCAATTACTCCATCTGATTTCAAAGCTAAAGATACTGAGTCTATAGTACAATCTTTTAACTTTGATAAGTTAGTATTACCAAATGTGCGTAATGCTGATGATTTTGTAGCTGAGTTAAAGAAATTACCTAACTTGGCTATACAGAGAGCAAATGGGAGGTATTAAATGAACTACCTTAGTAAAGAGGGAGTGTCGTATTTATGGGATAAGATAAAAAATTATGTTAGTAATTTTGTGTCGAATGGGTTTAACACTGATTGGATAATGGCGAATACTATTACAACTGTATCGGAGTTGAATGTTGATACTCAAGATTTGAATATTAACGGAGTGAATATAATTGATTTGTTTTATCCAGTTGGACACATATTAACAACAGTGAGTGCGACATATAATCCTAATAACACATTTGCTTCCACGACATGGGTACGGTATGGAGAAGGTCAGGTATTAGTGGGATTTGATTCTACTGATACTGATTTTGATGCTGTAAATAAGTCGGGGGGGGGCAAAGACACACAGTTTAACCGTTGCCGAAATGCCAGCACATACGCATACTGTTAGCGGTACAGCGGCAAGTGCTGGGTCACATAACCATAATCGTACATTGCGTGGTATAGCTAATAGAATCGCAGGTAATACATGGAACGGTGTAGTAGCCTCTGCTTCTACAAGAGATGTGGCGTGGAGCGGCTTTTCTTCATCAACAGGGGCACATACTCATAGAGTTTCAGGTACAGCAGCTTCACAAGGCAATGGAACGGCATTTAGCACTATGCCCCCTTATACAGTTGTTTATTATTGGAGAAGAACAGCATAAAAGGGGATAATATGAATTATTTAGATAAAACAGGTGTTACTTATTTATGGAATAAAATTAAAAATTATATCGCAAATCGAATTGTTCCTGTGAGCGGGGGGGGGTACAGGCTCTCAGACCGCCACAGGCGCACGTACTAATTTGGGAATAGGTGCTTGTGTTATAAGTGTACGAACAGTTAGTGGATGGCAAGTTATGACATGGGATAATGGGTATTGTGAGTGTTCTACAATAGCTACTACACCAACAATACCTGTAAGTGCTATAAATCAGTGGTACAGAGGAGTATGGAACTTTAATGTACCTGTTACCTATAGTAAAATAACTGATGTAAATGCTACTTATCAAAATAGCGGATGTTTTGCTGTAGGAAGTTATGTAGGTAACAATTATACTGTACAATTAGTGTTTTTAAAACCAAACAGTGGTACTATAGCCAGAGGTGAAATGGTAGGCATTAAGGTTTGTGGCATGTTGTAACCAACTACCACTACCTCGACTACATAGTTGAGCGGGGGACTGAGGGCGTTTGGTATTATGAGAAGTGGAGTAGTGGAAAAATGCGTGCTTACACTTACGACCCGTTTACAGTACCCGCAAGTAGAACTCAACGGACTGAAATACAGGTTACGGGTACAGCTATGGGTGTTTTAATGGGTGGGTATTATGAACGTATAACAGTTGCATTGCCTACTGATTTTATTTCTATTGGTTTGTGGAGTGGTACAGGTAGAGCTGGCACAGGTGGAGGGGTAATATATGGATTATGGTTTACAGGCTCTAATGTTCAGTTTGATTTACTTACTAATCAAAATTCTACAACTTGTTATTATAGTTTAGATATTACAGGCACATGGAAATAAGTAACACCATATGTAAGGTTGAAAGGAGACAAGATTATGGATGGAATTCCTATTGAGGCATTAGAAAGATATCATATGACGGATATAGAGGGGTATTATCGGGATTTTGCCCCTAATAATACAGAAGAAGAGCGTAAGGAAACAGCAAAAATGTTTTATCAAACGTTTCTGATTCAAACTGATTATATTCCGAATAAAATAGTAGAGTCTCAAATCACTAAGAACAGTATTGAGGACTATTCGGATATATTAGTTTATAGACAATATGCAAGAGAACAACTGAGTAAACTTATGGAGGGGTAAAATGGATAATATGGATTTATATGATAAGGTACTATCTGAAATCATACAGGTGTATAACAATCTTATGAATATCAGTACTAAAGGCAATGATACTAAAATTATGAGTAGTGTTATGATTTCACTTGAGAGTGTGATAAATCAGATAGATACTTCATTTAAAGGAATTGCACCTGAATATCAAGTTCCTCCAACCGAGGCAAAGGGTGATACAGAATGTCAATAAATACAGAAATTAACAAAGCTGTCAAAACCACGGTCGACCAAGCAATAAGCAAAGCTGGTTTTGACAGGACAAGAGTGGGACAGATAGTGGGGGTAAACTTGAACAACACATATTCAGTACGTGTTGATACGATAGTTTACCCTAATGTTCCTGTATATGGAGAAAATCATTTTTCAAGTGGTGATTTAGTTAAGGTTATCTATCCTTGCAATCAAGTCAGTCAAATGTATATTGATGGATATGGTGGTGGAGGTAACACTTCTTTATCATGGGGTACATTAAGTGGTAATGCTATACCTTTACAGGTTATGAATGAAGATGGCACCACAAGCTCAGTTACACTAACAGGTGGTGATAATGTAACCCTTAGTAGTAGTAGTAGTAACCTGACAATATCAGCAACGGGTGGCGAGGGAATTACTATTGATACTGTTCCAATCGGTACTATAGCTGAGTGGGGAGCTACAACGCCTCCTAATAATTGGTTATTATTGAATGGTCAAGCTGTAAGTAGAGTAACGTATAGTGAATTGTTCAGTTTATATGGTACAACTTACGGTGCAGGAGACGGTAGTACAACATTTAATTTACCTGATTTTAGAGGGCGAGCAGGTGTAGGTTTGAGTGATGGAGATAGTGATTTTGGTACGTTAGGTCAGACTGGCGGTGAGAAAACTCATGTAATAACAACTGCTGAAATGGCAGCTCATACACATGGAAGAATATCTTTAACTGGTAATTTTTGGAATTATAGAGGGCAAGATGCTACTTATACTGGTAATGCAAATGGTATCTTTAGCATGGGTAATGTTGATAGTTCTGCTCCATATGGTACAGGTGGAATGGCTTCTGGAAAACCCGATGCTTTACATGTTGATGCTTCACATACACATAGTTCAGTTGGTAGTAACTCTGCCCACAACAACCTCCAACCCTACATCACTACAAACTATATAGTAAAAGCAAAATCATTACAAACAGTATCAATGGAAAATCTCTCTATAGAGAATTTAACCGTTCAGAATCTTACAACGACTAACTCAACTTTAGCACAGAATGTTACTTCAAATAGTGGTACCAGTGTTGGTACTTCTATAACTTCATTACCACTTATCACAAGTAAATATATAACAAGTGACTCAACCGCAACAGGGCAACTAATTATAACACTGCCACAAGGTTACGTAGGTACAATGGTGCGTTTTACAGTGGAAATTATGCAACATTATGGTGGACAATTAGGTGAGTATAATATATTTAGTCAGATTTATACAGGTGGATATTGGTCTCAAAACACCATATGTAAGGTTGAAAGTGCGACAATGGATAATTCTGCATATGATGGTTTCAACAATCTTCCTGTTCAAGTCGGAGCTGAAAATGGTAAATGTCAAGTGGTAATAGGGAGCGCAGATACAGTATGGCAATCGTATACGGCAATTAGGGTTAAAGACTTTGCGGCTTATTATGCACAGAGTGATATAAGTAAATGGACTTCTGGTTGGAATATTGAAATTGGTGTGGCTACTGGTACTTATGCTGACATAACCAACTACCACTACCTCGACTACATAGTTGAGCGGGGGACTGAGGCAGTAAATGTGTCAGGTTATTGTAATGGCGATTGGGAATATACGATATATAACAGTGGCAGAATAGAGGCTTATTATAATGGATATCTTACATTAACAACGGGTGCAACTACTGTTAAAGTTCCTACTGTTATCAATAATATATATAATACAGCTATAAATCTCAGGTCAGTTATTATAATAGGGGGCGGTCTGTATCGTGGTGAATTGCGTACCGCAGGAATGGATGTAGTACCTGGTGCATGGAATACTAATTATGTAGGTGGTGCAGGATTCACAGTATATGTAAGAGTAGCAGGAAGTATACCACCTGACGGACAATATGCGGTATGCTTATCATTAATTATTCCAGAAACATTATTAAACGTTTAAAGGAGACAAATATGCAAAAAGGTAGAATTAAAATAACAAATTATTATTACGCAAGAATGGAAGTTGGTTTTTCTGATATCTACGATGTTTATTGTGACAATGTAGATGGAGTTGATATTTGCTATCGTGTACATTATCAACATATATTACATGATGAAATCAACGGAGAGATTGAAGATACTATTCAAACTCCTGCGGACAAATCAGCAAGTGTATTTATAGATTGCGACATTACAACAGAAGATGGTATTCGTACAGTATTTGGAAATGGTGAGTATACATGGATAACTCCATTAAGTGAATATACTCCATCGTAGGAGGTAATTATGAACTACTTAGATAAAAACGGCGTAAGCTATTTATGGAACAAAATAAAAAACCGTATCATCCCAATATCGGGGGGGGTACTGGAGCTACGAACGGTAAACAAGGTTTATTGAATTTAGGTGGTATATATATTGAGACACTATGGACTAATCCAAATCGTGATGTAGAAGTTAATGAGCAAAATATAATATTGAAAACCAATACTTGTTCAATGATAATGATAACTCATATCTCTGGTATAAATAATCCTAATGATGTAATGAATCAAACAGTTATTATTCCAGAAATAGGTGCAGGAGGTCAGGTATGTGGGACAGCTAGTGCATTAATATTTTCAAGAGGGTATACATGGAGAAGTCAAAATATACTTGCAGTAGGAAATGCAAGAAGTGTTCGTACTTACGGTAATAGTGGTGCAAACATCAATGTCAATACTAGATTTATACCATTAAAAGTTTATGGATTAACATTCTAACAATTTACATATAAAAAATAACATATAGGAGGTACAAAATGAGAAGAGGTACAACTCCTACAATAACATTTAATGTATCTGTCGACACTACGTTGATAGATATTTTAGATATAGCATTTGCTCAAGATGGAAAAGTAATAGTTACAAAAACCAAACCAGATTGCACTATTACTGAAAACACTATTGCTTGTAGATTAACCGAAGAGGAAACAATGGCGTTTCAAACAGGCAAAGTGTTAATGCAAATCCGAATTAAATTTACAGACGGTAATATAGCGGTTAGTGATGTAATGCTTACGAGTGCGGAGGTATTATTACAAAATGAGGTGATAGAGAATGTTCAAAGTGGCATTTAATGAATCACCAACTTTTGGTGCTACGTTTAATGAGAGTAATACACACTTAAATGCAAGTTTTGGTGAGGGTGTTGGTAGTTCGGCTCCTACTGAACATGAAACACTTACAGGTAGAGATAAACCTGAACAGCATCCTATAGCGGCGATTACGGCTTTAGATGAGTCATTAGTTGAGGCTACGGGAGAACGTATTACCAATCAAGAATTAGAGGAAATACTAAAATAATAAAAGGAGGTATTTATGGCTACACATACTTATTTAGATAAGGATGGGGTATTGTATTTATGGGGTAAAGTTAAAGGTATTGTTCCTACTAATACAAGCCAATTAACTAATGATAGCGGTTTTATTACAAGTGCAAATATTGATGGTAAGTTAGATACGAATGGTAATGGTAGCAATGTAACTGTTGCTTTTACACAGGCTGGTACCAGAACTAATATTGTATCAGGTGAATCACTTGCCACTCTTATGGGTAAGATTGAAAAGTATTTTACTGATTTATCTACGGTTAGTTTCTCAGGGTCTTATAATGATTTAACTAACAAACCCACAATACCAACTGATAATAGTCAATTGGCTAATGGAGCAGGATATCAAACTGCTACACAAGTTCAAGGTATAGTTGAGGGTTATGATTATCAAACTGCCTCAGATGTTACAAGTGCTATTGAGGGATATGGTTATCAGAACGAAACGCAAGTTAGGAGTATTGTAACTGGATATGGATATCAAAATGCCGTCCAAGTGAATAGTGCTATAGCAGAAGCAGTTGGAGATATTGAAACTGTTCAGTTTAGTATAGTGAAGAAGTTACCATCAACAGGAGCAAGTAATATTATATATTTAGTTCCTGCAAGTTCGACTTCAACGCAAAATATATATGATGAATATATATGGATTGCAACAAGTAGTTCATATGAAAAGATAGGGTCTACTGCGGTTGATTTATCAGGATATGTACAAGAATCTGAACTGGTGGCTATTACTAATCAAGAGCTTGATGAAATTTGTGTGTAGGAGAGATAAATGGATAACGGGATGTTTATAGATAAATGTAAATCTATAATAGCAAACTATGTAAATACTCATTTAGATAAAAGTGATGATATTCAACTTACTAAAAGTGATGTATATGTAGTGTGGTGTTGTAAAATTTTACAAAACAACAAAGGTTTATTCAGCACCACATTATATGATGGTATGTATTATGAAATCACTTACAACGGAGATGAGGATGAAGTATATGTAGATGCGTATAAAAAATGGGAAAATATGGAGATACAGGAGTTTAACAAATGAAAAAATTATTTATTTCACAACCAATGAGAGATAAAGCCCCAGAGGAAATAGAGGCGGTTAGAGAAAGTGCTACACAAACAATTGAGGAACTAATAGGAGAAAAAATAGAGGTTATAGATTCTTATTTTAAAGATGAGTATGCTAAAACAAATAATCCTTTAACGTGTTTAGGTAAATCAATACAATTATTAGGCGAAGCCGATATTGTTTATTTTGTTAAGGGGTGGGATAATGTTCGTGGTTGTAGAATTGAGTATTTATGTGCTACGCAATATGGAATTGATGTAATAATAGAGGAAGAACAATGAATTATTTAGATAAAACGGGTGTTGCTTATTTATGGGATAAAATTAAATCATATATTCAAAACAGAATAATTCCGATTAGCGGGGGGGGTACTGGTGCAAATAGTATTGACGGAGTGTTAAATAATCTTACTATTGCAAATCATATAACCGAAGAGTATGATGATGGTGATTGGCACATTAGGAAATATGCTAACGGAAGATGTAAAGCAAGTACATCACAACAATATAATATGACGATAAATAATGCAGGTGGTTTTGGATATTTTGTTTATAGAAGATTTGATATACCGAATATTTTTGAAACCGTAACTGAACGGTATATAACTTGTATGTCTACTTATCCGCTCGCATATTCAGTAACAAATGCATCACCATTTCCGACTAATAATGAACAAATTTCTATAGGTGTTTATTGTCCTATATCAACTACTAGAAATGTGACGTATAATATAATGGTTTATGGAACTTATAAGTAATATAAACGGTTATCAATAAAAGGAGGTAATACATATGAATGAACTTAGTAAAGCAATTATTAGACTTATAGTAATGGCGGTGTTGGGTGTTAATGCAATTTTGACCGCAACGGGTCACAATCCAATACCATTTGATGGATCAGCGGTAACAGAAGTTCTCACTCAAATAGCAGCAGGACTGTCTTGTTTGTGGGTTTGGTGGAAAGACAACAATGTTACCAAGAAAGCTCAGGAACAGAAAGCTATTGCTAAATCTGCAATGAGTGGTGAAATATCAGTTATAGCGGCTGATGATGCTACAGATGCTGACGATGCAGTGGTTGAAGAGCTTGAAACTGAATACGAAGAGTAAGGAGTGATAATATGAGTTATACAATAGTAAAAAATTATGTGTCATCATCTAAGTATAGCAAAAAGTGTCCTTATAGTATGACTCCGCAGTATATTACAGTTCATAATACGGCGAATGATGCAAGTGCGAGAAATGAAGTATCGTATATGAGAAACAACAACAGTTCTACAAGTTTTCATGCGGCTGTAGATGATAAAGAAGTTGTTTTGGGTGTACCGTTTAATAGAAACGCATGGCATGCAGGTAAAACCATTGCCTGATATATTGGTGACAATATATAAGAATCCTTTTAATTGACTGGGAACTCTTAATATGATATAATTAAGACAATCAGCAGCTAAGCCTTATTATAGGAAAGTTCAACGACCATCCCTACGTCAGGGAGTACATTCAAGCGAATGGAAAAGGAGGACTCTCATATTGTATGAGATGAAGATATGGTCTCAACATTTATGGTAACATAAAGAAGTTCATAAGAGAACTGCACATAAAGTAGCGAGTATGTGTGAAGATAATTGGATGGTAGCGGTACAGGAAACAGAAAATCCATAGGAATAGAAATATGTTATTCTAAGAGCGGTGGTAGTAGATTCGATGCGGCTGAGAAAAATGCGGCGGCATATATAGCTTCACTGCTTAAGTCATACGGATGGGGCATTTCAAGAGTTAAGAGACACTATGATTGGTCAGGTAAGTATTGTCCGCATAGAACTATGGACAGAGGCTGGCAGAGATTTTTGAATATGATATCTGCGGCTATGGGTGGCTCAAGTTCAGGTGGTGGCTCAAGTTCGTCTTCTAATCCATCTCCAAGTGGTATAAATGTTAAATATAGAGTTTATGCTGGTGGTAAATGGTGGGGAGAAGTAACTAATTATAATACCTCCAATTCAGATGGATATGCAGGTGTTAAGGGTAAAAATGCTTTGGCTCTGCAAGCTAATACTGTAGGAGATGCTTCTAAAGTGGGTAAGCTTAAATACAGATTCCACCAGAAAGGCTCAGATTGGTTTGCATGGCAGACTGATAGAGAAAAAGATAAGTATGGTGAAAATTGGGCAGGAAACAAGAGAAATGCTGTAGACAAACTGCAAATGACACTAACAGGTGTTTCAGGATATAAAGTAAAATATCGTGCATATGTTAGTGGCTCAGGTTGGCTTCCATGGGTAACGAATTATAATAATTCTAATTCAAATGGTTATGCAGGAATAACAGGAAAACCAATACAGGCAATACAGATACAAATAGTAAAAGGATAGGCGATAATCATGTCACACACATTTCTTATTACAGTGGTTTTGCCTTGTATATGTTCCCTAATCACTGGGGGAGTAGGTATAATGGTTGGATATATTTATAAAAGATTAAAAGGGTTATTCCAAGCAGTAAAGGCTAATTCACATGACAAGTTGTTTCGTTACGGAAAATTTTATATTTTGTCCAATGAAATAACTATGGAAGAATTACAAAGTTTAGAAGAAATATATAAAGGATATCATGGAGTTGGGGGAAACGGTACGGGTACAGAGATAATGGAGCGTTGTAGAGAATTGCCACTTGTACAGGAAAGAACAAAATGGAATCCTTATTATACAGGGCATATAGATTTATAGAATATGGGGGGATATATTCTCCCCATATTTTTTACATATTTAAGTTAAGGGGGGTTTAGAATGGCTAATCCAGCTCCTATTATACAACAGATTAGTGCTTTTGATGTAACACAGGGTACTACAATAGAGTTTAATATCATTGGTGGTACGGAGTTAGTCAGAAGTACAAAACTATACATATATGATAATTCAAATAATGAGCTGATTTGTACGCATTTGTATGTTAGTACACAGACTCGTCATATATTACCAGGGAACACAGACCCAAGTATTATATATGAATCAGGCAAATCAGCGACAGATTATACTAATGAAAAACAATATTACGCTACATTACAAACTTTCACTGATACAGCAGGTACAGAGGGAGCGAGTGGTGTTAGTAATGCGGCTTTGTTTTGGGGTTTGTTAAACCCTACTGTAACTTTTGATGCAGTGCCGACTAATATTGAAACCACTTCATATAATTTTACAGCGGTGTTTAACAATCAAATTACAACTGCAAATGTAACTAATGAGATTCAACAGTACGAGTTTACTTTGTATAATGAGTCCAATGCTATGGTGCAATCAAGCGGTGTTATTTTCGGACAAGGTACTCCAACAGGTGAGGATAATGAATGGAGTATTAGCTATAATTTCTCAGGGTTAGAAAATGATGTTGCTTACCATGCTATGGTTACAATAGTTACAACACAAGGTATGACCGCCACAGCTATAAGTGGGTCATTAACTGTATCTATTAGTACCGTAGCTTTTGCAAAGGCAAGTGTTACAAATAATGCTTGTGACGGTTATATTACTATTGTAAGTAATATAACTAATATTGTAGGACAGACTAATGTTGATATTTCAGATTTGAATGGACAAATAGATTTAACAGGCGATGGATATTTGATATGGAATGAGGGTTTTACTTTTCCGACAATATCTGTACCAAATGTAGGTATTACTAGTAGATGGACAATGGAATTATGGGGACTAAATTTTGAGCCGTCCAGTGTTACCGATACTGAATCATTTTTGATTCATTTACAAGATACAGGCGATATGTATTTTTATGTTAGAGAGTATATGTGGTCGGAGACAGAAGAGGAAGAAGAACAACCGTATATTCGTGTTGATTTATATGTTTATCCGTATACCCAAGACGTACCAGTTAGTTCATATCTGCAAAGCAACGGTATACCAAAACCAGATAACACACAGCTTTTAGATATTTGGGTGCGTTGTATTGATGGTTGGTATGATTTAGAACTACATGTTGCCAATACTACATTAACAGAGGAGGGAACAGAATAATGTTAGGTTTCGTAGGATTGAATTTAGTTTTTGATAAAGATACCCTGACCCCTCCTGGTATCAATATTGTTAATATAAACGAAGTAGAGTTACGACATGGTATTATTGAACATTTTCATGTAACACGTAATGTTACTGATGAGTGGACGGGAGAAATTCCGACAGAGTGGGTCAATGATACAATAATGAACGCCTCATTTAATAACTCTACTAATGCAGGTAACTTAGACTATATTACTGACCAAATCAACACCATATTGGTTAAAAGACGTAGACCAAATGTGTTAAATGACCCATGGATTACTTTGTTTGAAATACCTGTTATAGACTCACAGGGACTAAGTTTTAATATACGGGATTACTTTAATGCGAATGATACTGTATATGAGTATGCTTTAGTTCCTGTATTATTACAAGAACAATCAGGTGTTACAATAGAGGTTGAGGGTAGATATGAAGTTACAGAGCGTATCACTTCAAAATTCGATGGAGTTTTTATTTGTGACCGAGAAAACTTTTATAAATTGTATGCAGGTGTTGAATATGACACTATGACAACCGTTCAAGCTACAGGTGTTCATGAAACATTGGGTAGTAAATATCCTATTGTGGTAGTGAATTCTGCTACTGCATACAGTCAAGGTGGAGTAACAGGTACAATTTTAAATTCTGATTATAATACTACACGCACGAATGAGCTTAGTCGTGTGGATATGGTACAGAAACGTAATGAATTAGAAGATTTCTTAACTGATAAAAAACCAAAGATTTTAAAAGATTGGAACGGTAATATATGGTTAGTTATCTTTACAGATAATATAAGTACCTCATTTGCTAATGAATGGGGCATGGGTGTTGCAAGTGTTAATGCTCAGTGGACTGAAATAGGAGATGCCACTAATGAAGATGATTTGCGATATGCAGGAATGATTGGAGGTATCAATAACTAATGCCAACTCAAGGACAGTATGACACTATGTTACAACCATATAGGGAGATTAACATATTAGTTAATGTTATGGATTATAATATGGTGGTTTTAGATGAAATAAGCGGACTTACTACTCAGTCTTCTATTTCTATTGATAGTGATTCTGATATTCGCCGTACTGCAAACATTAGTATGGTTTTAAAAAATGATTTCACACAAATAGATGATATGGCTGATTCTGTGCGTAATTTATATTGGACTTCGGGGAACGCATATTGGTATGATAAACTGATTCAAATTATGATTGGTATAAATAATGTGGTAACTAATGAAATAGAATGGGTCAATGAGGGAGTATATCTAATCAATGCGCCCTCTGTAACATTCGATGCTACAACCAATGAGTTAAGTTTTCAAGCGGTAGACTTAATGTCTAAGATGACAGGTTTGCGTGATGGGAACTTAGAGAATTTGAGCCATATTATACCTTATGGAGAATCTATTACAGGAGCCATAGAGGGTCTGATTACGCAACAAGGATTTACTAAATATATTTTATATACCCCTCCTATTGATACTACTCCGTATGAGATTAAAGTTGATGCAGGAGGGACTACATATGATTTATTGTCTCAGTTAAGGGATATAAACCCTAATTGGGAAATGTTTTTTGATACAAATGGTGTATTTATTTTCCAACAAATACCAAGTGGTAAGGTTATAGTTAATCCCGATAGTGGAGAAGAGGGGGAGCCGACACCTATTGTTGATGATTTGGTATGGGATAAACTAATGATAGATTATTCATTAGATACCGATTTTGAAAATGTTAAAAATTATGTCGAAGTTTATGGTAAAACTATTACGCCTGATGAATGGGTAGAGGGTATAAGTGAGAGCGGTAATGTTTTAACGGCAAATATCAACTATACATTTTCAGCTTGGCAAAATTTACATAATGGAATGACTGATGTTATTGAGGGGATTCCTGTGAATATCAATCAAACAAGTGGCGACTTAACTCAAAAAGATACACCTATCACTAGTATTATTGTTCATTTTGTAGATCAAAATATCACGATAAATACAACACAGGAAGGGAAACCTTTTCAATTAAATTATAATAATCAATATTATGTTATAAACATAAGTACAGAGGGAGCTACTTCAACTAATAATTATTATATGGGGTATTTACAACCTGTAGGTATTGCATGGGAAAACAATCCTGAATCTCCGTTTTATGTAGGAGAGCAACAATCAGGAATTTCAAATCCAACTACTCCAAATGATTATTTGGTTGATAGACCTGTGTTTAATTCAATGACACGATATATATGTAGTGGAGATGACTATGATAATATTTATACCAATGAATTAGCAATGGAACGAGCTTCTTATGAGCTTTATTTACATTCACGATTACATGATAATATTACTATTCGGAATGTACCAATTTATTGGTTGGATGTTAATCAAATTATAGCATTTACTTTACCACAAGAAACCGAGGTAGCTTTTTGGTTGATTAAATCTATTAGTACTGATGTCAGTGCTTCGGGAACTCAAACAATAAGTGCTATACGTTATTATCCATTATATCCAACAACATAACAAAGGAGGAAAAATGTATGTCACAAACTTATCCTCAGTTTCCTGATACTACGTTTCCAGATAGTTTTCAGGAGATACCAAAATACGCTGATATTACTCAATCAGATTTGAGTATTTATAACCAATATATAGATTATATCACTCAGGGAAATTTGAATGGAGCACAAACCATTTTACAAAGTATGAGTGATTATGCCTCTAAAGTAATAACTGCTGAAAAATTGAATCAAATTGTGGATACTATTCAGGCAGTACAAACGTTGTATTCCAGTGATGAGTGGATAGACAGAGTGCAAGCAGAACAAGATGAGTGGCAAGCTATTATAGACCAATTTACATATGTTGGTTTATGGAATGTTTCGGGTACATGGAGTAATACTGTGAATTATGAGCCTGGTATGATTGTTTATTACAATAACAGAATATGGGAATGTGTAACAACCAATACTGGACAAACTCCATCTACTTCTTCAACATTTTGGACACAGACTTATAAAAAGAATACTATAGTAGGGTATTCAGCTACAGTTCAAAGTGCAGACCCAACATTCTATTTGTATATAGCGACTCAGGATATTACTACAAGTGCCAATCCGTATATAGATTATACTATGTCTTTAGCTAGTGATTCCACTCCGCAATGGCTCAGATTTACTATGCGTGGACAAAGAGGTATTCAGGGCGTAGGTATGAACTTTGATTTTGAATGGAGTCCTACAGAAGTATACGATGCTAACACTATTGTTGTTCATAATAACCAATGGTGGAGTTGCTTAGAGGAGAATCAAAATCAAGAGCCATCTATAGACTCTTTATATTGGGAATTAGAATTAAGTGTTAATACAGCAACAATTCCTATTCAACCGACTGCTCCATCAAGTGCATTACAGGCTGTTGGTGATGTGTGGTTTCAAACAGTAGACGGGGGGGGGTTGGGTTAATGTCTGATTTTAAGAATCAAGATTTACATTTATTTCAACAAGATTTATATCATCAGTATGTTAGTACATTCAGTACAAATATTGATGCCGCTCATGATTTAATTATAGATGAAGACACTGATGTAGATAATAGTCAATATGCTATTCATGCTTTAATGTTAAATGACTTAGGTACGGCTGTTAATGGTATGGAACAATATTGGTGGGGCGATGTTATTGATGTTTTAAATGAGGATGCTACTATTTTTCAAGAACGAGTAGAAAACATCTCAACTCGCCCTATCCCTACGTGGGAGGCAGGGACTCTTTATGATATCAATGATGTGGTAACATATAACAACAATACATATTTGTGTACACACTCAACATTAGAAGATACAGATATCAATGATAACAACTATTGGCTATCTATGCCGTTACAGGGTGACCCAGGTTACAATTCTTTTGGTATTATATTTAAGGGTGAATGGGCGGTTAACAACGCATATAATCAATACGATTGTGTGTTTGTTACTACAGGTAAAACTACTAACTTATATGTGTCTAATGTAGTAATCACTAATTCTAATGTAACTCCTGCGGAAGATAGTAGGTGGGTACATGTATTAACTATTGACCGTAATTATATGCCTTATGTAGATACAATGCCAGCTAGTTTTGAATATCCATATAATTGGGTATTTTTATGCAAAAGTAGTGAGATCAATGGGGTTACTAATGTGCAATTATATAATGTAAGAGATGGCTCACCAGTGCCGTTATCAGTTCAAACAATAACGAATAATGTATACATAGATTGTACCAATATGTCTAATTTATCTTTAACGGGTAATCAACCATGTAATACTGTTTTACAACGATTATATAATACTCATAATTTATAGGGGGTGATATAGTATGTCAAATATTATTGTACGAGCAAAACAAAGCGATGGTAGTTATGCACCAATGTATCCAAATAATGATGCTTACCATGTTAAAACTGCTACCCCTATAATTTCTTATATGCACGGCAATAGTGTATTAGAAAATGTACAATCAACAGCAAACAATTATTTAGTACCACAATATAATCAATGGTTTCAAAATGTAGATGAGGTTGTTTTGAATACTGATTCTCGTTTGTGTACTCGTGATAATTTCATGTGTGTAGTAACACCAATATTATCAGAAGAAAATGATTATAATGTTTATTGTACAATTACTCATAATGGTGGGGTATCATGGGGGCAAACAGTATTCACTCCATCAACTGACAACTATATTGTAAGCATTATAGGAGTTGAATGTTCTCGAACACAAAATTTTAATTACATGATAACTTTAGTGGGACGTAGATATATTACTGATACTACAATTTTTACATATCAATTATTTGTACGCCATAATGAATACAATATATATCAGAGTAAAGAATACGATACATTAAATGCAGGTTAGGAGGGAGAAACATGGGAATATCAATTAGTTTGACTATTAGTGAATATGGATATAGTATTCCTAATAACACATCTAGCGTTCGTGCAACTGTCACATATAAAAAAACCTCCACTACTTTTAATAAGAATAAGAAACCAGGGACAACTACTTTAAGTACAGGCGCGACTCATTCATGGACTTCTTCTTTTCCTAAAGGAACAACAAGTGGTACATTAAACACGTATATATTTAAAGGTGTAAAACATAATGCTGATGGGTCTAAATCAGTATCAGCTTCGGCAGTATTTAATTCTGGTGTAAATAGCGGTACAGTTAGAGCGTCTGCAAAAGCTATTGACCTCACCAAAATACCACGTACCTCAGTTTTAAGTTTAAATAAATCAACTGTACCAGCAGGTCAAACAATTACGGCTACAGGTACAAAATATTATAGTGGATTTACTGATACTATCGTTTTAACTTTCGGTAGTCATAGTGCTACTTTAACTTCGGGTAGTGCATATACAATTCCTTTGTCGTGGCTTGATGCTATTCCAAATGGAACTTCGGGTACTGCAAAAGTAACATTAACCACCCGACAAGGTAGCACAACAATAGGTAGCACATCAAAGACATTTACTATCACAACTCCAACAACTGTAGTACCAAGTATTACAAGTGTAGATGATGCAGAGGCAAATTCTACAGTAACAACAGCTTTTGGAAATAGATATGTTCAAAATTTGTCTCAAATTCAGTACACAATAAATGCCACTGGGATTTATAGTTCTACGATATCTTCCTATAGCAGTACAGTTCAAGGCACTACGTATACTACACAAACGTTTACAAGTCCTACGATTACAAGTTCAGGCTCGTTAAATTGTAGTGTAAGTGTAACAGATAGTCGAGGCAGGTCAGCAAGCACAACTAAAACTGTTACTGTAGTGCCATATAGTTCGCCACAGATTATAGGTTTGAACTATATTCAGTGTGATGCAGATGGAACGCCAAATGTTAATGGTAACTCAATGCAAGTTATTATCGAGGGTGTTATTAGTAGTGTTGAATCTCAAAATAGTAGAACATTAACTGTAGAGTATAAACCAACTACTTCAACATCTTACACTTCGGTAACTGTTCCAACTGATGATTGGCATTTCACAGCTTCAACTATTTTAAATAATATTACTCCATTTGAGAGTTATAATTTACGTATAACCTTAGCAGACAAAGTAAACAGTGCGACAATAGAATTAACTACAAACAGTCCATCGGTATTAACTGCTGACCCAACTAATATTTTATTATATATAAATGCTAATGAGGTTTATACTCTTCCTCGTATTGGAGCAGGACAAAATTCATGGTCGGAAAATACCGCATCTAAATTATCCAGTTTAGTAGTAGATATGAAATATGCTTCTGATTTTAATATGATGATAGGATTATTAAGAAACGGCACTTATATTTATTCTTATGATGGGATAAATTTTGTAGATGCTATTTCATTAGGTGGTAATTATTTACCGATTGCTATGACAACTATTTGTGGAACTGTAGTAGGATTGTTACGTAATAATACCAATAATTCATTTAGTGTTTGTTGGTTTAATATTACTTACGATACGGAACTTACTAATGGAGCACAAGGAAGCGTTCCAATTCCACAACCACAGATTAAAGCTATCAATGGTAGTGCAACATGGAACTGGATAACAGCAAATGAGAATACTGTATTTTTATTGGGGTTAGGTGGAGAAATTGCAAGTAATTCTATGAGTAGAAATAACATGTTTGCTAATGATTGGGTAATTAGTACGGATAACACAATCTCAGCTAACGCTCCTATTCTAAACGCAGATTTCTCAGCAACAATTTCAACTTTATGTTGTTTATATGATACTATGTTAGGGTCTTATTTAATGGTAACGCCAACAACAGCGTTTAAGTAAGGAGGTGTAATATGACTACAATTTCAACAGAAAATGGAATAATACAAGTGACCAATGAAACCGTACAGTGGCAAGAGCGTGTAGCAGAGGGTAGTGGTGCTAATGGTAGTAATTACACTCCTATCAATCCAAGAGAACATGCGACAGGTATTACATATAATGAAAACGATTTAAAATTAAGCAAATATACGGGATATAATACTTATGAAACTCCATGGAGAGCTTCGGAATTTAGAAGAAGTAATATTACTTATATTGCAATAGGACGAAAAATTTATGGATTTAATCGTTCTAATCGTAGTTTTTATTTAATATCAGATTTTTCAGCATTGTTAAACGATGATTACTTTGTTAGTGTTGGTATATATGATACCGATGATAGTAGTAATATTAACTGCTTCTTGACTCATAATGGTATGGGATATGTGGCAAGTGGGTCTCAATGGGGTACGAATACTATCACAGGACATTGGGTTAACTTTAGACAGATGTTAGGTGTAGATAACACAGTGAAATTTACTGGTATTGCTACATATACCGTATCAAACACATCTACTCAGCGAGTAGTAATTAGCACAACACAAGGTCTGTATTTTTGCAATAATGCTAGTTGGTGTCAAGGAACATATTATATAGCAAATATTGATGGAATATCTACTGATGCTTCATATGCTCATGTGTTTGTAGGTAATTATGGGGGCACAGATTCGGTCATTGCTATATTAGATGAGCCTACAGAAATTGTGGGGGTATATAGATATCTAACTACATCAGGAACGACTGAAACAGGGGGGTTTGTTCCAACCTCTGTCGCTGTTAATAATACTTTTCATGGTTATAAAAATGTTATCCCTGCTTTAAATATGGTTGTATTTAATGATGGGATATGGATATGTGAAAATTACCAAACTGCTCAATTAAATACCAGTGACTTGGTTAGATTAAAAGATACTCAGTATGTTGATTATGTAAAAGAGTGGGTCTCTCCTGCTCAAACCTCATCAATTCGTTATACAACAGGTAGTAATAAATGGAGTGTAACCGCTCAGTATAATTATCAAGGCACTCTTATGTCTACGGTACGTTACACGAATTTAGTACCAATGTATACATTAGACCCCACAAATGGAGATTCCGAACACTGTTTACAAATTATGAATGATGGAAGTGTTATGTGGCTTAACAGTAGTATTGTGGCTACTCGTATAGCTTCGTCTGGAACAGTGGAATTGTATAATAATCAACGTGCTCCAAAGTTCACTTATGATGTAGATATAGGTATGGAGGGTAATACATTACAGCAAGCAGTAGAGACTTTAAATAATGATTTAGTTCAGGACGGACGTACTTTTACGCCGAGTAATGCTCTAATGCCGTATTCTATGGGTACGTCTGATGTTATGAATGATTCGTCTTGGGATATTAAAGGGTATGATGTTAATGTTAGTCCAAATAAACAATATGGTTTTGTGTACGATGTAAGAAGTGGTAATATTGATGTGTTACGTTTAGATGGAACTTCTCAGGTATGGACTAAATACAGTTTGTGCGATGGAGAATTAGTACCAAGCGGTAGTGCAGCAATGTGGGATACTTTTAATTGTATATGGACTACTTGTAAACGATATATAGAAGGTGGTAGAGATATGCGTATTGTATTTAAAAGACTTGACCCCGCCACTGGTACAATTACTCAATATGAACACCAAACTATATACTCAAGATTACAAGGAACAGATACATTATCTCCTTTGCATTTTAGTACGAATGGTACATTGTTTTATGTCGGAAAACCCACTACCAGTGGTACATATATATTTTATCAACTCCAAGTGAGTGGTGCACCTTCGGATTATAATGCTCTAATTAATGGGACATGGAATATTTATCAAACCCCAGCCAATGTTTCTGGTGATACATATATCATTGATGATATATGGTATATGGGTAATGTGTATAATGATTCTACGGATTCAGGGACAACCGATTCTATTTTATATGCTGTGGGCATGAAAGAAAGTACAGAACTTTGGTTTATAATAGCTTTACGAAACAATGGGTGGCATGTAGTAGGAATATTAACAAACGAAGAAGTTCCTGATAAAGGATATAATTCTCGTTTGTTGAGGTATGGACGATACAATAATAATGAAGTGGTGGCTTTTTATGCACCAAGTGGAATGTTTTGTTACGCTTCGTGGTCTGCAATAGCAACAGGCGTAACACCAATTACTTTTGGAGGTGTGGAAGATGCTTTTGCAGGAGATAATGTTCGTGTTCGTGGGTTAAGTTATTTAGGTGATAGTCAGTGGATTGTATTCGGTACAGAAGTAGATAATCCAACTCGTACCAGATACGCTATCAGTAACGACAGAACATGGACACAAGGATTGAGTTTACCACTTTATACACAGAAAGAAATTAACAACCCTATTCAAGCAAGTAATATTGTTTCAAGTATGTTTTATATTTCTAACAATGGTACTGTGCAACTTATGATAACTAGTAACGATGGTTGTATTGGAACATTGAGTAAAACTACTAATAGTGTAACTTGTGGTACTTTAACTCAAACATATTATAAAAATAATCCTTTATTGTGGCGAAAAGTTATTTATGCACAAGGGCGATATATAGGTTTGGTAAGCACAAGTACTAATACTGCAAGAGCTATCAATGTACAATCATACATTATATATTCAGATGATGGACAGACATGGTTAGGTGGTTATGAAATTCCAGGTATAGCATTTGATATGGCTTATGCAAGGGGTGTTTTACATATTGCTTTTTGTCGTTATAAAGCTTCTAATGTTACAACAGGCAGTTGTATTCCTTTGGTATTATCTTCGTGCAATGAAAATATGGAGGCTGTATTAACATTTAATAGTGCTGATATATGGCAATGTATGTATTCCACAAGTCCAGGGGCGTTCACTACTCAGTATAGTACCTATACTTATTATGTGTCTGTAGATACTTCTGCTAGTACATTTGTAGCTTCGTTTACTGTAGGGACAGGTAATATGTATATTGTGGGTCTCGTTGAAGCGACAGACCAATCTGGTGTGCAAATTTTGACTGAGGGAGAAGTTCGAAATAACGCATTTGTAGACAAAATTACTGCTGTAGGTGATGGGCATTATTGTTATGTAAATAATAATGCAGGTACTATGACCATGAGAGATTTGTATATTACAGGCTTTGCTGAAACACCATCTTCCCCTAATATGGTGGTAACTTATGAGGATACTTTAAAAGCAACATTTACAGTTACAGACCCTAATTATACTACACGTATTTCAGACTATGACCCATTTTATAATGGAGTATATATAGTGACTACTAATCAGGTATATTTATATACTGCTTTTGAAACGGCTTCCAATTTAAGAATATTATCATTAGGTAATAATAGTAATACATCTACAAACAAAGGTATGGTTAAATATTGTCATGGTAGGTTTTTATATAATGAAAGCACTGCTCCGATGTATGGTATAGTGCCATTTTTCAATGTAAATCCTACTGATGAGAAAGCTATATCTATTGTTACGAGCAATGGTGGAACAAGTATCGCCTCATGCACATATTATAATGATATTATCTTTGTAGTGGACAATCAAGGTAAACTATATACATCAAAGACAATTTAGGAGGGCGCAATATGAGTTTATTTCAAAATGATATTTTAGCAAATCAAACTGTTTTGTCTAATCAGAATCATCATGTTATTCTGTGCGATAAAGCTAACAAATATACATCTCAACCAATCATGGCTCCATTCAGTGGCATGGTAGTGGAAAAACAAGGGGTAAAACCTATCTGTGGAATTAAATGCGGAGACTTTACATTCTATTGGATAAATAGGTCAATCGTTAATAAAAAATCGCTTAAATCTGTGTCTAAGGGTGATATAATAGGCTCCACTTATATGTTGGGAGATATTATAAACAAAGACCTGACACAGGGAGTTGAGGTGTGGTTAGAAAAGAATGGTGAAACTGTAGATATAATTCCTTATCTTTTAAGGAGAGATAAAACAGAAATTAAAGTTACTAAGACTCGTAAAAAGAAAGTAACGGAAGATACAGAAGAATAAAAAATAAGGGTGAGTAATTCACCCTTATTTTTTACTATTTGGTTTTGGTATTGGAATACCATATTCCTTAGCTGTCTTTATCCATTCGATTTCATTAAGTGTTAATTCGTTAATTGCCTCTGTTGCAGTTTTACCCTGTCCTACACAACCGTTTAATTCTTTACTGCCAGCCATCCAATAGTTATGACCATCACCACATTTAAACCAGAGGTCAAATCTATATTTTGGGTGTTTGACTGTATTCTTGTTTTTATCTCTATAATCTATTGTCCATTTTTTCTTATTAGGATTTTTAGATTGTTTTTTAGTGGATGAATCATATATATCTTTTAATAGTTTGTTTACTTCATTATTTCCCATTGCTTTTTTAAGAATACATAAGCTTGTTCCCAAAACCATATTAAACAAGTCTTCCTCATCACAGCATGCCATTGTCTTACTCTTATCACTCCAGTTAATTATAGTGTAAGGTGGCTCGAATACTATTGATTCCATAACACAATCATTGGTTTCGTATTGTCCGATAGTTTTATACGCATCGGGAAAATAAAATGCTCTCATACTCATTATTTTTTCTCCTTATCTGTACTACCAAAACCACCTGTTCTAATTGAATCAGTGTCAGCTTTGGCATTGTCACATATGTAATACGGAATTATGATACCTTGTACGAATTTAGCTCCTTTACGAATATCAATAGTTTCACCACTCGGATTATGCAGTTTGATTAGAATATCTTTTTCATAATCAGCATCTATAATTCCCACAGTATTCATAAGGTGTATACCATAGTTGAATCCCATACCGCTACGAGGGAACATACAAAGACCTTTATCTGTATGACCATCAGCTATCCATTTAATACCTGTTGGAATAGTGATTGTACTTTCTCCCATAATTCTAACAGTAAATGGACTAAAGAAATCCATTCCCATAGAATTTACGGTTGCCTGTTTTGGTAGTTTAATATCTTCCCAGAAATTTTCTACATATGTTTCGTTCAGTGTTGGGAAACATTTAGCAACATCTTCTTTAAATTCTTCTAAATTTACTTTCTCAAATCTCACTCTTTCTCTCCTTTCACTTTGTAAAAATACCGCAATGACAATCACCTTGTTTCTGTTTGCGGAAAGCTAAACAACAACATTTGGTGTTATCATTTTTATTTACCATACAAGGGCAAAAACCTTTATTTAATTCTAAATCTAAAATGGTTTCTTGCCGATGTGGTAATAACTTTGCTCCGTATTGATTATCAGAGGCTAATTCGATACCTAACACAGGGTCGTGTACTTTAGGTCGGTTAGGAACATATCTACCAAATTTGAAAATAATATTCTCGTATTCAGTCAGTTCCTGTAATACTTCTATGATTTCTCTTGGATAATACCCTGTATATATTGCAATATCATCATTAGTAACCATACGCACATCATGAATAAACTGCAATGTGTCTTGGAGTACCGTTTCATGTAATGGCTCTAAGCCTCCAATAACAATAGCTTGAGTAATAGAATTATTGGTATATAGACTAATTAGGTGCTGATTGGATATATTCTTTATAGGGGATTGTGCCAAGGAGGAATTTTGACACACAGATGTATCAAAACCCCCCTCTACACAACATTTCCAATCACAAACACCAGTGCCTATAAACATACTTGGTTTTTTATAATTTACAAAGTCTTCTATTGTGATTGCTTTTATGTTCATTACATTTCACTCATCCTATTAAGTTCAAACCAATCTCTCATTCTAAATTCTTTTTTACGTTCTTTAGAATATGCTTTTTCAGGTGTAAGGAAGCCAACTATCCTCTGGTATGTGGTTTCTTTTGGATTTCCACATATTGGGCAAGTTTCTCCATAGAAGCCATGATTATGTTTACATGCACTAATACGAGTACAAAATGCAAAATACACAACTCCTGCATCAGAAACTTTATTTAACATATCCCATGCTGTGCCAAAGTTGTTAAATGGAGCATCTAAATTGATATGAGCTATTGACCCACCATTACAAGCTTTATCCAGTATAGCACTCAATTTAATTTTTTCATCTATCGTAGTTTTAACTCCTAATGGAATCCATTGATTACCATACAGTGGGAGTTCGTATTTTTCATGTGGATAGAAGAATTTATCTTTTTCCTGTAATATTGTTGCCGCTCTTTCAGCAGGTACTTGTTCGATGTTACAAGAATATGTTATTCCATTTTCTTCTTTAAACTTATCAATACATTTATGTATATGTTGTAATATGTCTTTGGCAAATTCTACACCTTCTTCTGTGTAATGAGTGTATCCTAAGTCATCTTTATAAGTCATACCATATTTCTGTAATACTTCATAACAACCACAAGCTCCGCAGGTGGAATATTGATTATCAAGATTCATTATACCAGTAGTATAGTTAGGAAGCAAGCCTTTTTCGATATTACGTTCTATGATATGACGTATTACATCTAATACCTTTAAGCACAAATCAACTTTTTCTCCTAATGCTTCCATGTATTTTTCTTTAGGATTCTCATATGCCAAACGAGCTAAGTTAATGGTGTTTACCTTTACTGAGCCAACTTCAAGTGCTGTACCTCCAATGGAATTAAAATCAGTTCCCTTCATGTTTCCACAAAGACTGGACTATCTCTTACGGAATATTCCGCACCCCCGTTTCCATCAACGTATCAATAGTTGATGTACTTCTGTTTGCCAGAATAGTCTCTACAGGATTGTATTCCCACGGGATTACCATATGTTATTACACTTAGGTTTCCCCGTTAGCTATATTTGTAATATAACCCCTACGATAATAGGAAAAGGGGTGATAGGGCATCTTTTAGAACTTCACCCCAGTTCTTTTATATTAGACTGAAGTCTACAGCAGTTACTCAGACTAGTAATATCCTCACTAATAAAGAAATTACTATCCGCCCATTTCATATTATGCTTACAACACCATTTAGCAAAATCTTCGTCTACAAATTTACCATCTTTTTTTAACAACGAATATGTCAACACAGGGAATGTCATCATATTCTGTGAACGTATTTCACTACATACATTCATAAATGCTTTTTGATATTCAATAATATCATCTATATAGTCTATAATATATGTTCCATCTGGATAAGCTTTATCTCCAAACAGAGCTTCTAAATATGACCTATCAAAGATAGTAAAGTTTGTAAATGCAGATTGATTTACTCTTAAATAAGGTTGATTTAATTTATATATAATACGTTGAAATTCTTGGTCTCTATATCTTTCTGGATTGTTTGTATATCCCTCGTCTACATCTTTTTTCCAGAAATAGAAACTGTATATTAAGTAACTCGGAAGACCGCACGCCCCTGAACTCCTGTTACTTGTCCAGCTAACAAACTCTCCTACGAAATCAGTATATGTTACTAAGTGTTTAGGAGGTTGTGCATTAAAATCATTTATAAAAAACAAACCTTTATTTACTAATGCTTCCAAATCATAAGCGTAACAATACGGCATTTGAGATGAAGAAGTAGCATCATGTAAATAAAAATGTCCGTCCCATTCATTTCTAAGCCACTCATTAGCTGTGTGAAAACCGTACTTTTTGTTCAGCTCATGATAAATTTTATTATATGATAACAATTTACTATGTGGCTTATTCATTTCTGTTACAAGGGAACAGATATCTTTGGTGCCTACATTAGCATTGCCATCAATGCTTGCATCAGCTACGGTTTGTTTATCAATAAAATTATCAATAAAGTCAGTATAACTCAACTGGTCGTCACCAAAACCATTGAGTATAGCCATTTCTTCTCCATAATCGTTCATTAAACGATTAAATTGTGTTGTAAAATTTTTACCTAACTTAATGTTTATTTGCACTGATTGTCCTCCTTTATTGGTGATTTATCCACTGGTTAGCATCGGTAAAATTCATACGTTGCCCATCAACCTCAAGCACGGGAACTGCATAAATATTTTCCGATTCCAGCTCTTGCTCGTTGTCAATCTCTGTGTAAGAAATTTCTTTCTCATTCATTTTCTGTTTGAGAATCTTACATCTTCCACATGTTGGCAATGAATACAGTTTAATCTCCTGTTTCATATTCGTCTAACACCTCCTTAACTACTTTTTTACAACGTTTTAAAATTTGATGTATATTAGATTCACTCTGATTCAACATTCGTGCTATTTCAGCTTGTTTATACCCTTGTGTGAAATAATGTAATACGTTTTTTTGCGTATCAGTTAAACGTTGTTGAATAGCATGGGTCAAATCATGGGTAAATATTATACCATAAGTCTCATCATTTGTCAAGTCTTTTTTTACATTTTGTTGTATTTTATGATATTTTTTTTGCTGACGATAATATTCACACATATCACTATACATAATTGCGTAAGCATATGTAGACAATTTACCTTTAGATTCGTCATAATACTGCACTGCTTTACATAAAGATAAGCTTAGTATATCATAAAATGTTTCTATTGGCAAATCATATAAGTGGGCGAAACCATAAATTAAATTATGATTACGCTCCACTACTGATTGTTGTTGTGTTGTTAGTGGCTTCATTTAAATTCTCCGATAATAAAAGAGGTAACCATGTGTTACGTTGTTGGTTTTCGTGTATAGATAAACATTTATTTACTACTCCCACACTACCTATATGTACAATCTGTTTTTGTGCTCGTGTTAAAGCTACATATAACAAATTATTAGACATTAGATTCATATGTTCGGTCATAGTGCATAAAATTATAGCTTTCATTTGTGCACCTTGTACTTTATGAACTGTTAGTGCATATCCTAATAATAAGTTTTCACGCTTAGTGCTGTCAAATTCATACACATTGTTATCAAATTGAATGATTAAAGCGCCATCTTCAATACCAACAATACGCCCCATATCCCCATTATACAAAGGAGCAGATTTAAGACTATCTATTGGTTTAATCTCATATAAATTTTTTGTATTGATAACTATATCTCCTATACACCATTTATTATCTTTATCCATAATAAATTTATCTGGTGATATTTGTGGGTGAATGTGGGTTTGTACAGCTTTATTAAGAACTTTTGTACCCATTCGACCTTTGTTATAAGGAGTGAGAATAGCCACGTTATTTATCCCATATGTGGCACTTAGCTCCATGAATTTACGTATAATAGTTGATTCTATCCCCTCAGTAAAAGCAGAAATAGGTATAAAAGAATATTCTTCAACATCTACACCCTCATAAATAGGATTACCTCTTGTATCTAAAAACTGCTGTTCGTTTCTTGTATCAGTGGCAACTGTACTTATTGCGCCTTTACCATATCGGAACACTTCTGTTAAAAATACAGTAGGGATTTGACCCCATTCCAATAAATCATTTAATACATTTCCTCGTGAAACAGAGGCTAACTGTGCATTATCACCAATTAACAATACTTTAGTATGAGATGCAATTGCATTAAACACAGCAGTTAAATGATAAGTTCCACACATAGATGTTTCATCAATGATACAAATATCCTCTGTAATTTGCGGAGAGTCAAATTCTACAATACCATTGTCATTTGAGGGTTTTAATCCTAATTCTCTATGAATAGTAGAAGCATCTCTGTGTGTGGCTTCTGATAACTTTTTAGCAGCAATACCCGTTGGAGCTAACAAACAATAAGTTAAACCATTATCTTCCAACATGTCTATTAAAGCATTGAGCGAAGCTGTTTTTCCCGTTCCTGCATAACCACATAAAATAGATATACCATATGCAGAAACATATTGTAATAATTTGCTTTGGGTTTCTGTTAAAGTAATAGTATCTGTTGATGTATATTTTTGCCAATCAATATCCCATTGTTGCTTTTTGTTTCTGCTAATTATGCCCGTAGCGATAATTAGCTCTTGGTTATAATATGATTTTAAGCTAATATTATTATAACGTACAGCAAAGTCATCACTGATAACACTTTGGATATGTCGTTTTAATTCAGGATATTCTTTTATAATGTAAGTTATAACATTTGGTAATGACACACAAGTACTTCCACTATTAGCACAATAATGTGATTTAATCAAATTACCAACCAATCCACGACATCTTTGTTTACTGTCTTTCAGTTCAGGGTGTTTTTCTAAAATTCGTCTATCAGCATTAGAAAAGTCATAACCTAAATCAAAAATATATCTGTCATAGTATTCTTGGATGATTTTGTTTAACTTGTTAATATTTTTATGAATATCCATTAAAGTATCTATTTCACGAGTTGTGTATCCATATTGCTTATATTGAATATATGCTTTAACATTACCATAATGCTGTAAAACAGAATCAACATATTTATTAAATCGCTGTATTCCCACACCATATATTTTACAATAATCAATTTCATTTGCTCTCCCTTGTAATATCATAGAGCAAAAATGAGGATATTCTGCTAAAATATTTTCAGTGATATTAGGTGACTCAGTACAAAATTGTAACATACTACGTTCAATATTTTCATCTAATTCATCTTTGAGAACACTATAGTTATTCACTAATTCAAATTGCAAACCGTATTTAGGATGTATAACTTCTTTTAATTCAACTTCGTAGGTTGTATCTGCTCTTAGAGGAAATAATTGATTAGTGATTTTTATTTCTTTTTTCCCCTCTGTACCTGAAATACCTGCGCAAACCCATACTTCATACGTATTATCTGTGGCAGAGAATATTAGTGTAGTAGGTTTAATTGTGGCTTTCATCTGTTTCTCCGTATTTCTTCAATAAGTATTTCTCTATTTTAAATAGTTTGTTAAAGAAACGTTTAACAGGTCTTTTATACCTTAAATAGTCCTCTAAATAAATAGAAATGCCTATTAAATTAGCTTGCGTTTCTTCTATCAGTTGCACTATATCTTCATTTGTTTTGTGTCCCATTATATTCCCCCTGCAATCAAACTATAAACCCCCAAATAAGCTAAATAAAATACTATTCCTACAGAGCCTAACATTAAAACTCCTATACAGAATCTACCAAGTTTTTTTAGTGTGATTCGTGTGTTAAAGTATTCTATTTCTTTTTCAAATTTATATTTAAAATTTTCATCTATTTGATTATTATTATCATTCAGAGCGGTATAAAATCTTTGGATTTGTCTTTCTCGAAGTGCGTTAGTCTTCATTACAAATCAGCTCCTTAGCATACGGCAAAGTTTCAATCCAATGACAAAACTCATGCCATTCATCTAATTTATGATTCCTACGAGCATAATACATGTTTTTTAGTACCTCTGATGGTGTAACGACATTTTCTATTTTAATCATTATTGCCTCCTTTAATTGCTAACTGGTATTTTCTATTCACTTCTGTTTGAAATTCTTCTGGACAAAATCCTAATATCCGTGCGACTACTTCTGATGAAATTGCAACATGTGTCATTTCTTCTACGATATTATCTAACCTATATCGGATTTCCATACTAGGATTAAGCAATTCTCTTTTATATTTTGTTATCGCTTTAATTAGTTCTGCACATTCTTCCTGTAATATATCTAATTGTATTATAGAGTTGGCTTTTGCATATTTTGCCATATAAGTATCTATATGTTTTTCTGGTATATCAATCATTGTGTATCTCCTTAGTCCCATCCATACTGTTGTCCATTTTGAATTATTGCACGGAATAATGAAATCGCATCAGCATTATCTTCCGTATCCCATAATTTAATAAGATGATATATCAAATTATCTATATTACTATTTTGTATGTTTTTTATGTCCCATTCTGTACTAAAGTAAACATAATCTTTAAATTCTTTCAAATAAAATCTAAATGTTACTATTTCATTTCCATAGTTATTTGATATTTCCCATGTTAATCTGTCAAAGTCTGGATAATACTTTAAAGCTCTTCCTACCTCATCGACAATATGTTGAATTATTTTGCTGTTACTATACATATCAATCCTCCTGTTCCATACGTTCTGTTTGTAAATCAACAGTACCATTATTAATTTTAATTATTTTAGCAACACTATGTTGTAACACACTGTGTTTATAACGCTTTACTCTAAAATTATCATCTTGTCGATAACCTGTTACCATAATTAGAGTTCCACGTTTAAACCAACTATCATCAATTATTGTTCGTTTGTCGTTTTCAATAACAGAAATCGTTTGTTTGTACCAACTGTATTGCTCTGCCACAAACTTAACATTAACAATAACATTATCAGGAGTCAATAAATATACAATATGCTTGCTATCATCTCTATCTACTACTGTCCCACAAATTCTACTGAGTTCATATTGCCTCCATATTCTATTGTTATAAGACTTAACAATAAAACGTGGATTAGCAGGCAAGGATAAAAAACCGCTCAAATTGTAATTGTAGTAATTGATATTACTTAACTCATGATTAAAATGATAATAGCTTGTGGTTTCAAAACTCCATTTGTCTATCGTATCATCTTTTAAATATTCTTGATAAATAGATGTTTTATATAAGTCATTAAACTCTTTAATAACTTTAGGAGTCTTCAAATACTGTTTTAATTTATCTATATCTGATTTTAACACCTTTTCTAATGATTTGTCAATAATTATAAAGTTATTATCATCATAATAATAATCTTTATCTTCTGTTAATTTATCAATCCAATGTTCTCTTAGGAATGGTAGTGCATAAGTTGGCTCTACAATATAATGTTTTTTACTTTTAAATTGTTCATCTTTCTTATAGAAAAACTGTTTGCTACAAACATACTGTTTAAACCTATATATACGTACCAAATCTTGTGGTAAATTAACTTTTAATTTAATACACAATGATAATTTTTGTGTATTTAAAGTTGACACAGGAGGATATTTTAAATCTAAATAATACTTAAAAATCTCTTCTCTGTTTCCAAATTCATCAAAACACCCAGCTTTGATTAGATTGATAATCTTACTATGAGTTACTAATGTTTTGTTCTCAGTATTAAATTTATTATAAAAATCATCAAACGATTCATACGGACGATTATCAATAACTTCTTGTGCTATATCATGGTTAATACCCGCAATTCCACCTAAGCCAAATAAAATCTGATTTTCTTTCACTAATGGAGTAAATGAAATATCTGAACGATTTATTGAAGGTGGTTGAATATCTATACCATATGATTTCATTTTGTATATAGCAGTAGTCATTTTACCATAGTCTGTATTCTTCTTTGTACTACTATCTTCATTATCAAAACTATTTGATTCAACAGTTAAACAAGCACAATTCCAATATACAGGCGGGTAAAAATAATTCAGATTGATTTCTTGTAATGCTATAATACTGTATGAATATGAATGTATTTGTGAAAATGAATAACCAAATGATTTACTAAATACATCATTCCATATATAATCCAGAAACTCTTGCCGTGTGCCTTGTTCTAATCCTTTTTCATAGAACTGTTTACGAGACTTTTCACGAGCAGTAGCATCTTTTTTTGCTATACCTTTACGCAATAAATTAGCTTCTGTTAGTCCAAAATTAGCAACACGTTTATCCATTGAAAGTCGCATAACTTTTTCCTGAGAATCTGCTAACATATAAGAGTCAGATAGATATTCTTTAAGTACCTCCATCTCTTCTTCGGTTAAACCATATGCCACACAATCATTACGCCATTCGTTGATATCATTTTTATAGCGAACATAAGTATCTAATGGTTGTTCATTACCAGATGTCTGTAATCTTAATAAGGAGTTAGCCGCTGATAAGTCCATTACAGAATGCGGCTCCGTTCTGTTTAGAGCTTGAACACTGATAGCTGTATCGAACTGGAAAACACTATATATCTTTTTAATAATCTCCCACATCTTTGAGTCATTATATTCTAAAACATCAGGATGGATATATTTCCAATATGTTTTTTTAATATTACCTTGCCATTCGATTTCGCCATATTTGATTAACAAATCTAAAGTGGCTCGTATTTTATCAGCAGCTTGTACTGTTAATAAATCTACTTTAACTACACCACAATATTCACAGTCATGCAAATCATAACTAGTACATATAACACCTTTTGGAGAACGCATAGCACTAATGTAATTTACATAAGGGTCATTGGTAATTATAACGCCACTTGCATGAATACCACGATTTACAACTAATCCCTCAAGCTCTATTAAACACTCTTTCAAATGTTCGTATTGCTCTACTTCCTCTATAAATAATTTAATAGGTTTACGAGTGTCTCCATCCCCATACAAACAATCATTTATACTCCATATATTACCACGTTCTACAGGCACTAAAGATTTTAAGTACCCTGCTAAGTCATCGTTTAAATGCAACCCTTTAACAGACCGCTCAATAGCCGTCTTGGCAGTAAGAGTGTTATACGTGGAAACGCTCAGTACTTTGTCATATCCAAAATATTTTTTAATATTTTCCAAAATAACTTCACGTTTAGAGGCTTGAGAGTCATTATCTATATCAGGTATAGAGTCTCCTCTTTCTTTACTCAAATGTCTCCAATAAGGCATGTAATCGCCCAATGGTACGGGGTCTATTTGAGTTATATCTAATAGGTAACTAATCAAATAAGCCGCTACTGATCCACGAGCTGGCATACTTAAACTATCAGAATCCCATATAATATCAATGATATTTTTAAACGTGCTGTAATAACTTGCCATACTTGAATGGAATGATTCTGATAAATCTTTTAATTCCTTGAACTCTGTGTCACATCTTTGAATATATGTTTTAATATCCAATCCTTTATCTACTATCTTATTTTGTAATCCTTGTTCAATTCTGTAAAAGAAATAGCGGTCATGAATATAAGTTGCCTCTGTAGCATAATATTTAAAATAAGGATATTTATCATACCATTCTTTAAATATATGTTGTATTTGAAAATCGGGTATATACTCATCAGGAATTTCAGGAATTACAGGAGCATGTTTCAATTCATAGTCTTGTACTCGGTTATGAATACTCATACTATAATTAAACATTATATCAATCTGTTCATCGGTAAAATCCAATCGCAAATACTCTCTCAGCTCTTTATCACTCATTAAGTAAGTTGTTGCATAAAATGCATCAACTTCTCTATCTCCGTCTTTAGACTGTAATAATGTTTTATGGATAAAACTATGCTCTTTTATCAAGTAATGACTGTCCGTTGTGGGGATAATAGGGATATCATAAGCTTGTGATAAAGTCCACATCATGGTGTTTACAGTACGTTGCTCTATATTATCTTCGTTACAAGGTTGAATTTCCAAATAAAAATTACCTTTACCGAATGTCTGTAACCCCCACTGAATAAATTTATGAATTTCCTGTTTGCAACTTTGGTCATTATTTAATTTATAATTCAAAATCAATTTATCCAACAAAGAGCCTAAACAAGCGGTGCTACCTATTACATGTCCTTTATTGACACCAATAATCTCTTCAATATCAACATAGTACGTTGGCTTTCTCATAAAACCTTTTATAGCTGTTGCTCTTTGCCATGCTCTATTGCTGAGTTCACGAATTTGTCGGTGTCCTGTAGTATCTAAAGCGGTCAAGATAAAATGGTAATATGGAGTATATTGTCCTTTGGGATTTTGATTTTCAAGATACTGTTGCTCGGTCATAAGATAAATCTCATTACCTAATGCTAACTTAAAATCTCTATCTTTATCCATAGACTGATAATATTTCCATGCTTTAATATGTCCTTGTATACCTTCGTGGTCTGTTAAAGCAATACCATCTAATCCTATATCATATGCAGTTTGTATAAGCTTTGTTAATTTATTAGTGCTGTCTGCAAAGCCTAATTGAGCATTACTAAACTCTGAATGATTGTGATTGTTAAACATAATTATTTTTCCTTTGTGTTTGGAATAGGTTTAAATAAATACAATCCTGTTTCCGTAGTACACTCCATATATCCTGTATCTTCATTAACATTAACATCAACTACTGTTCCAATACTATAAGCATGTGTAATGTCAAATACATCTTTATAATAAAAAGTTCCAACATTAACTTCTACTCCCAATTCTCCAACAGGACATTTGTCAATATCATCATCAATTATCCATATCATTTGGTCTTTAAAAAATTTTTCAGCCATTTTGTACCTCCTAAAACATATGACTCCAATCGTTTAATTCTGATGTTTCAAAATTTTGAATTATAACTTGCGGCGTTTCAGTTTCGTTCCATACATTTAGATTTAACCTACCAACTATATCTAATACAAGCATTTGTTTGTGCTTTCCTAATAAACCCAATCTTTCTTTTTCGGTTTCACTAACAAAAAATTTAATAAATGTATAGTTACCATACTGAAATTTGATAGTAGTATTATTACGTCCTATGATTTGAATGTCATCTGAACTAATAACTATATTATTAAACCCAAATTCAGGATAAGGAATGTCTTCGCCCCATAACCATTTATAATGTTCTCCTACTTCTAATAACTCATATGGTATATTATAAGCATCTAAAGTAGTAACTACATTATACCCTATGTTATACTCTGTTGTCAAATCTTGTAAATATTTTCGTAATTCTCCCACTTTATTAGCTTGAACACTTATACCAAACGCTTGTTCATGACCTCTGCACCAATTAGTAATCCCACTGTCATTTAATAGATGTCTTAGCTCAAAATTGCTGCGCATAGAGCCATAATATGTTTGAGTGTCGCTATCATAAGAACTTAACACTGCTATAGGCTCATGAATATTCCCTAAAATCCTATTAGCCACTAACCCTGTGTAATTACTCAATCCATCGGTAATTACCACATTGGAATGAACGTCTTCCATAATTCTTTCGGTTTCTGTTTTTACAAACTCTGTTTGATATCTGTAGCATTTATTCAACTCATGAATTATCTGGTGCATATTATCAGTTGGATTTACAAACGTTTGTAGTAACAGTCTAATAAAGTGAGTTTCTCCATAACGCATAGCCGCATTTAGCTTTGGTATTACATTAAACGCTACATCAATTCCTGTATACGGCTCATCTTTCATATAGTAATCAAATAACTCTTTTAAAAACGGATTGTTAATATGAGACAATCCATAATCAATAAGAGCACGATTCTCTATACTGTTTAAAGAACACATATCAGAAATTAAACTACAAGCTACCATATCTGCATAATATAATAAATCATTTTTAGTATTCTGTAAATGTAAGTTGTTTTTCAAAGTGGTGATAACATTCCATGTAACGCCTGTGCCAGATAATTTAGTATTACAAATATTCGTAGGGCATTGATTACTGATAATATGTGCATATTCATTATGATAATCATCTAAATCATGATGGTCAAAAATAAAAATATGTTCTACTCCACATTCTTTTAATTTCTTACATTGTTCAGATGTTCCAGATGCATCTGGAATAAATACTAATGGTAACGGATTGTTCATAATTTCAACCATTATATCTTCATCATCTAATCCATGGATTTTACTGTCATGTATCAAAGGATAACAACACATATCAAATTCTCGTTGTAGATAATCAATCAAAATTGCACTTGAAAACAACCCATCACAGTCACAATCCACAACAATATAAACTTGTGCTTCACGATAGTTGGGTAATGTAAGTAATACATTATTCATAACACCATACCCAGGATAAAAATTAATATCTGAAACATCTGCCTCTAAATAAGCTTCTGCATTTTCAACGCCACAAAGAGTTAAATAATCTTTTACAAACTGTACTTCGTTATCATATCGAGGCAAATCTTTAATTAAATTATTGTATTTCATTTTAGTCTCCTTGACATACACTAACACCACATGAGTGTACTTTATGCTGTCTTAAAACTATATAACCCACGTACCCATCAATTAACATATTATTTTTATTAACCACTATCTGTCTATCAAGATACCCATGACTCTCATAAAAAGCCTGACATGCTTCCAATTTCACTGTCTTTGGCGGATGTAACAGAAAACATGTGGGTATAATAATTTCAGATATATCTAATATCTTATACACTGGCGGACTAATTTCTTTAGATGTTACAGGCTTATTTTCTTTTTCTTCTAACATTTGTTTTATCCAATTACTCATTGTTCTCTCCTTTCTTTTATATACTGAAATTATAACATAATACATTTATTTAGTCAACATATTTCAAAACCCTTCCCTAATATTCTTAATATATGGGAGGGGTTTTCATAGAAACGTCATACCATTCTTTAAAAGGTTGTGCGTGACTTAGTAATAATTCAAATGTTTTTTTATCTTTGTCTGTAGCGTTGTTTTTTCTAACAACACTATTATTGTAATTTGGAATAATGAACACTTTGCAAAATCCTGAAAACAGTTTTGCAATTTGAAATTGTTTTTTTAACCAAGTAATAGACTCTGTTTCGGTATGTGGGTCATAATCTGGAATAATAACTACATTGTCGATTCCTGTCTCAATCAACATATCTCTACGATATTTATTTAAATGACCACCAAACATACCTACAACATTGGCTTTATGTTTATACCATGTATAAAGTTTTAACACCGCTTTTTCTGATTCAGCAAGCATAACCGTTCTTGTAGCGGAAATTGCATACTGAGTAATATTAAAACCATATAATAGATAATTAGTATAACACTTGAATTGCAGATTATTTTCCACCATTCGCAGTATGTCATATTTAGCGTTAGAGGGACTCCAATTGCGAACTCGTATTCCTGCTAAATTGTTTTGATTGTCGAAACAAGGGATAATAGTTTGATTATATAAATCATAGTAGCGAATATTGAACATTTCCATTGCCTCTATACTAATTCCCTCTTCAAGCCATTCCATAGGATATTCTTTAGGAAAATAGTCCAGAATCTTTTTATTATATTGAGACAAAGTTGGTTTTATTTTATTATCAAATGCACCATATTTATCCATTATTTCTTGCCACGGCGTATTGGTTTGAATTACTTGTTGCTTCTTTGATATCTTATCTGTATCAAGATTAGCTATTTTACAAATATATAATAATACATCTGTAAATGAATAAGATTTATTTAACAAATCCCATCGAGCCTGAACTAAAGCAATAATATCAAATGCTCGGCTACAACTATAACAGAAAAAAGAGTTAGTATCAACATAGTAATATAATTTAGGCTTATGTTCTAAAGGGGAGAAATGATGGCAACAAGAATAAAAAATATATTCGTTTCTTGATTGCTTATACAATTTCCCCCCTAAATCCTCTACTATCTGTATAATGTTTTGAGTATTTAATTGTTTTTTTAGCTGTTTGGCATCGAGCATACAAATACCCTTTTCATACTCCTAAAACCGTTTCCAAAATGTAACAGGTATGGTATATCACTTGCAGAAACTATTAACGGTTTATTGAAATAAATAGCACGTTCATCTGTTTTGTGATAAGCTATATACTGTGTGGTTTTTCCATAACGAGTAACCCAACATGGAAAATCTTCTAAAAATTCGATTTCATATTTATCTGTGTACATTATTGTTCTCCATTTAATACATTACACACTTTAGTTTTTTCAACATGAATTGGCTCATTGTATTGATTAGTAACGTAAAAATCTACTATTCGTCCTGTAGCATAATCCATATATTGGAAAATTTTCAAGTTCTGTCCATACTTACTAAATCTGCCTTTATATACATGAGATACTACATTCGGTTTTAGATTTTCATATTGTGTCTTATTTTGTAGGGTTGATGTTTGTTCTGTTTCTGTTAAGCTCGGAGCTAACATAATAGTACCACCATCAATCTTATTTTTCATTGATTTGGAGCCGAATAAACAACTTTCGTCTATAACAGTTGCTGTTTTTTCGTTACCATTAAGTTGTGTCATAGTCAATAATCCCATATTGTATTCTTCCGCACACGCTTTTAAATCGGTTACTATTGCTAATAATACCATATCTTGTCGCAATCCTGTACCTGTTTCATTTTTGTAATGTTTACTAACAACACCGTTATCTTGTACGTAATCAAATACACCATGAGTACAACCATCGACAACGGCTACCTCTTTTAATGTATCTCTTAACATTGGTATAGTAAAGTTTGCAATGTCTATTAGTTTGATATTATTCTTTATTAACTCAATACTTTCTAACAAACGATTATTTTCTTCTGTTGTAAGCTGCCCATCCAAAATTTTATGAAACGGAATATTGCAAATATATGATAAAAATCGTGGTTGGATTTCATATTCTTGATTTAATTCTGTATGTATAAAAACCCCTTTACCTTGATAATTTGGATTCTTGACAAACTCATTTTGTTTAACATCAAACAGATATGGAATACAAACGTTGCACAAGTCTCCAATAGAGCGCAATGTTTTACCTAAGCCAGAGGGGGCAGAACGCATTAACAAATGCCCTTGTTGCCACCCCCTGAATATAGTAGTTTCATATGACGAACACAACCCTACTCCCATTGCAGGTGTTGATTGTAACTCTTTTAAAACCGTTTCAAAACCATCTCCCAACCACATTTTTGGTATAACACTATTGTTATTAAACACACTTTTTAAATTTATTATTTTAGCTTCAAAATGTTCAATCAACTGAGTTGGAGTGTATTCATTTAATTTTTTCATTTGGGATTCTTGAGATTTGCGTTCGTCATATATATCACTAACATCAATCCCCTCACTGACTGCTATGCGTAATAATGAAAATTTACGAATAACATTATAGTACAAATCAATATTTTCTTCATGAGCCTGTGTTTTAACAGTTTTTATAAAACCCAAACCATCTTGTTCATATATGATTTCTTTAGTGGTTTCATATGGCTCAATGAAAATTCCTACCTCTACCTCTGTAATATCATTTAGTCCTTGCATAGCCAAGTTATTGATTACTGCAAACAAATGTTTATGTAATAAGTTAGGACTAAAATCATCAGGAGTTAAAGGATATTTTCCGCTACGTAATAATTCAGGTCGATTACATAAACAGCCAATTAAAAAACAACCATAACTATCCGAATATAACATTATTACTCCTCTTGCAAGTCTTCCATATTTATAGTAAAACGCTGTATAGTGTTGTTTTTATGTTGTTTACTATGTACTACAATTTCCTCATCAGGCTCAAAAGTATCACCAACTTTATTCAAAGCACGAGTGCGAAGCAAATAATCTTTAGCAATATCATAGTAACTCATAATGATTTTTTCAACCCCATAAAAGTCTTGCCATCTAATTTTTTCAATCTCTATTGCATATTTCAAGGTTAGTAACATCCCTGTGCGCTTATATCCCTTTTTCTCTAATGTTTGGATATCAGCAGCAATACGCTTCCATGGTATCATATTTTTATCCATATGGACAATATTCATATAGATATATTGAATATAATCAGTTAATTTGGTGTATGCTTGCACATCTTGATTCTGTTTGTTGTAATCATCTAAACAAGTTGCACAAACATATTGGTTTCTATTATTGGTTGTTTTAACTATAACTGCTTGACTTTTGCGTACTTTCTCGCCACAATATTTACATTTTACATATGTGTCAGCCATTATTCTTCATCTATTTCCAATTTGCGACTGTTAATAGTTTCCATAAATGTATCATAAATAGCATGTAAAGAGCTAATATCATTGTTGGTAGCCTCTGATATGCGTACTCCCGTTCCTAAATACTGTGCTACAACATCCATTGTAAATTCAGGGTCGGCTTTATATAAAGTAGCGTATGCAGGCTGTAACATTTTAATTAAAGACTCACGTTCTTCATCACGAGACACTTTCTGTGATTTGAATTCTGTTGTAACTTCTCCATTCTGATTTTCAGCTTCACTCTCAATAGCGTTAAATATCGCCTCTTTAATGTTATCAGCGGTAAATTCTTCTATGTATGGCACCATCTCAATATATCTACTACGAGCAAAAGCATGGTTAGTTGCCTGAGTATAACATGAACTCATAATTGGATGACCTTTTTCATCTATTCCATTACCACTAACATAGAAAACAAAATCGCACAAATTCCTAATGTAATTCATACTGGATTTTACATTGTTACTACCGTATGGAATAACATAATTTTCCACTTTACCAGTCTTTGGATTGGTTTTCTCTATGGTTTCCATATGTGACAAGAAAACTACACAATATCCAGCTAAAGTCAAAGTATTTATCAGGACTTTAAATCTACTACGTGACATAGAATAACCGTTCGGAGCACCTTTAATAGCACTCATTTCTCCTACGTCATTGACTGAATACTGTGTTGCTATACTCTGCTCATTCAAGAAAACCAATTCTTCTATGGTATCAATTATTATAGTTTCAAATTTTTCCTGCATCTTATCTTTATGCTTACCAGTGAGCTGACTTACTACAGAGTTAAACGTGCTCCAACTATCTATTCCAACCTTATGTCCATTCAGAGCCGTGCCACCACTCTCAGTCATAAGTAAAAGTGGTTTGTTAAAATTCATACTCTGTCTTGTTTTACCTAAGTTATTATCGCCATAAATCATAATTTTCTGTCCTTTAAGTGATTTAACATAGGTGGTTGCTTCCAAATTCAACAAATCTATTACTGCCATATTACCTCCTTAGTTGATTATCGTGGGTTAAAATCCATTATATTTACTCTAATTTCGATTTTTATATTAAAATGGTATTATTTATCGATTAAAAAATAAAATCGTTTAAAAAGCTGTGTGATACCATCCTATTTAGAATGGTATCTCGTCATCTTTTATTGAGGACATAATTTTTTCAACCTCTGGATTGATATTTTCGTCTGTGTCTTTGGCTTCGACTTTTGTATCTTTTTTAGTAGCAGCAATACTTTCTCTCTCAATAAGTCCCTGCTCTATTTCATCTGGTGGCAGATATTCTTCATCATCTTCTTCAATGCCATCCCACAATCCTATGATACAAAGGCGAACTACATCATATCCTGAACGTATTTTTGGAGCTCTACCAAATGCAAGTCTCCTATTTGATTTCGGAGCACTCTCCACATGTTCTTTTCTCAATTCACAAGCAAACTGTATAGTCTCACCTTTCTGACAAATAGTTGCTATTTCATCAAAGTCTTCTGTTTCTACCGATAGTTCAACAGGTGATACATCTCCATTATATCCTACTACAGCAATAGTAACTGTACTATATTTTTTATCCTCTGATTTCTTAGTGCTTAATACACTACCAGTAATATCCAAAGCTGAATCTTCTTTGATAGCAGAATCTGCTTTTGGTTTTCTAATAAATATAGTCTGATAATTAAGAGCTGTTGTAACTACTCCCTGCTTGTTTACATAGTTATTTGGTCTTAAAGTGTAATCAACCTCAATTTCTGTAGGAGTACCGTTTATCTGTGTAGCTTCTGCTCTGGAAACAAAATCATTTTTCACATCTACATAGTTGCTATACAGTTTGTTCGGCTGTCCTTGATTGTTTTTTGCTTTACTGAATACTCTAAATGAATAACTACCTGTTTCATTACTTACGACTATATCACCTTTAATACCAATGATTCCACCTTTATCATCAGTGTCAAATGTTAAGTTCTTTTCCTCAAGTATCCCACGAAACCTACCTCTACTTCTACTCTCTTTCAATTCCATAAATCTCTCCTTTTCTACAAAGTAATCTCTTTCATAATATCATTAACTTTATTCTCCAAACCACGTACATATCTACGGGTCGTGGATATACTTTTGTGTCCTACGGCAGTTTGTGCCACATATATACCATGATTCTCTGTTAAATCAGTTATGAATGTGGAACGTAAAGTATGATTGGTAATATGTTTATCAATCCCTGCTTTTTCTGCCATACGCTGTAATGTTTTGTTAAATGAATTCTTATTTAAAGGATTGCCCTGAGTCGTTACAAATAAATTATCAATATCACCTTTGCGAACTTTTAAATAGTTATCTATGTACCCTTGACAAGCTTCATTAATGACTACTCGTCTAAATTTACCACCTTTGGTCTTAACTATAAGTTCATCTCTATGTTTGATATAATCAGATAATTTTAAATCAATTATTTCTTGTACTCGTAATCCTGTGCTAAGATATAACGCCACTACAGCTTTGTCTCTATATGTTCCCCACTGTAACAATCTTAAAGCCTCTTCTTTGGTTATACTATCTTTTGGTTTATTGTGTATTTTAGGTGCTTTTAATGTCACCGAAGGGTTTGAATCAATAAGTTCATTCTCATGTAAGAATCTAAAAAATGATTTAATACAAGTTACCTGTTGTGCCTGAGTCGCACTTGAAAGGTTTGATAAACTATTAAACCATTTAATTAAATCTATTCGCATAATATCCTGAATGTCTTTATCAATCAATTCAAACATTCTGTTGATTATACGCTTATAAGCAATCTTAGTATTATCACTATGTAATGTGTCAATATATAATTTTATAATATCCTCTCTTTTCATTTTGTGTCCCTCCTTGTACTGAATATTATATACTATTTGGGACATAATTGTCAATGAAATTTAAAGATATTTTATTTGTCTTCTTCGTTTTCTTGTATTAATTTGTCTGCTTTAGCTTTTGTAAGAAAATCTTTAGCTCCCCAGTATTTGATTCCTGTTGTACCATTCTTTTCACATTTTTCAACATACTTTGTTGCACTTGCTGTGTCCCATTTAGTTTTCATATTATTCCTCCATTCTTTGATAAGCAATATCAAAATATTCTTTATTCAATTCACAGCCTATATAATTTCTATTTAATTGTTTTGCGACTAACAGATGTGCCCCTGAGCCACAACAAGGGTCAAATACAATATCGCCCTCATTGCTATTATCTAAAATTAAATCAGCTAACAATTTATGATTTTTCTCTGTAGGATGTAATTTAGACCTCCTTGTAGGAAATGAAAAAACATTTTTTTTACAGTATGCATTAAATGTCCCCCCCGCTTTTTAAACCATATAGCGTTTTCAATACTACTTAAATACATATATTGTCCATTCATTGGCGAAGGATTAGTTTTGCTCCATACTAATTGTCGCATACTCCCTTTGTTTTGCTTACGTTTGCTGTCAAAATATTTTCCAATTTCACTAATTTGCTCAATCGCACAAAAAATTACTACAGTAGATTTAGTAAGGCGATAACACTCTGATACAAATTTATCCAAATCAAAAGTTAAAATATCCGCTTTCCCTTTGTTTAAATTTCTAATACCGCCATCTCTATTTATTACACCGTAAGGAATGTCTGTTAATATTAAATCGACACAATTATCAGGCATATGCGCCATTACTTGTATACAATCATCATGATATATTTCATTCATATCTTTTTTCCTCGTTTCAATTTATAAAAAATACGGCTGTTTATAAAATATATTATATATTACTGGAAAGGAGTACGCTTAAAAAAACGTAAAAACCGTTTTTAATATTAAAATTTTAGGGGTTGTGCTAATATAAAATTTTAATTTATTTAAAAAAATATTTGTTATAGCTTATGTTTTCACAGCCGTATTTTTTAACGTATTATTTACATTCTTCTATCATTTTCCATCTAAATTTACGGTCAGTTGGCACTAATTTTTTATCTTCCATTTCAAACCTCTTATCAAAATCATGTACTGTGTGATTTGGTTTGAACGATACAGGGGAATCTGTATCCCATTTTAATAATATTTCCCATAAATTTGGATAGTTATTTCTTAAATGTCTTAATTCTGTAATTTGCATATTATGGCAAAACCAACACCCACCACGTTTATTATTGCTATATACAGGAGATAATAGATTATTACTTTCACACCATTTATAACAATCTTCTTCTGTCCAACTTATGTCTACTAAAGGTAACATAATATTTTTTTTATTTTGGTGTCGTTTTACTCTTTCTATTTCATCTACAGCGATACCTATATAATGCACACCATTAACTTGAGACAAAACATTTACTTTTAATCTACCATTACACCATGCACCTTTTATCATTGGAAAACCATAAATTTGATTAATATATTTACCTCTTATACATTTAGTATAAAATAATTTTTCGTATGTCAGTTTATTCCCGTTTTTATCTGTAGCATATAAATGTTCTACTTCAATTCCATATCGTTTTTTGATGATTTTATCAGCATATTGTTTAAACTCTACCATTTCTGGATAGTCTGCGGATATATTATCTGTGGCCCATACCTCGCTATGCACTATACGCTCTAAAGGATAATCTAATTGTTTAACCGCTTCAATACAAGCAATGCTATCTTTACCGTAAGATAAACTTAATATATGTTCGCTCATATATACCCTCCGTCATTTACCATAACATTTTTATCATCCCAATATTCATCAGCTACAATTTTTCTAACTAACTGCGGATACTTATTTCCCCATTCTGAAAACCGATTTTCATTTATACCATCAAATTCTAATCGTAATTTTTTCTTGCAATATTCAACCGCTTCACTGAGAAACATTCCCTCTGGAACATCTTCTCTACAAGTCCATAATATTAATTTCACATCATATTTTCCACTCAAGACATCAATATGATTTTTCAAATGATTATAAACATCCCATTTTGGTATTGCTTTTTGAATATCAGGAAAAGCATTTGTTGCTAATGTATCATCAAAATCTACTGCTATAACATAAATCGGTTTTTGATTTCGAGATTTCATATAATAATATTCATTTATCATTTGCATCATCTCCGCCTCGGTCATCGCTAATGCTATCTCTGATTTTATCAATCCATTCATTATTGTTTCCTCCTGAATTATAAGGACAGTCTACACAACTACTATTACTTAACCAACAGTTGCTACAAATATCTCTTTTTGTATGTTCCATTTTCAAATCTCCAAAAGCTATTATATATGTCGCATCTCGATTTTCAAAATGAATTTTCAAGATGGGGGGCATATTCAAACATAATTACTCTAATTTAAGGTATTAACACAAATTTTCAAATCCAATTTTCATTTTTCATGTGCGTTTTTCAAATTCGATATTGAGTTTTGTGATTATAATTATAAAGGTCGTAATCGGTTTTGTCAATATGTTTTTGTTGATTTTTATATTTACAATGATTTTTATTTATTCTTTGTTATATATGTTATTTATATATATTGTTTATACTATTTGTATATAATATTGTCTATATGTCATATTTGTTACAATTAAGTGCGATTAGTCGCAATAAATTACAATTTATATTTACCACTCAAGCCGTGTTCGTGTTACCATATTCAAAATGACAATGCCTAATGGTTTCATAATTTCCCATGTCTCACAGTTGTTGTGAATTCGTTTGAGACATGACCGCATATCTAACCATGCTATATCTGGTTTGATATAATAATTTTCATCACTATTATTTAATATTGATTTGTCTACATATAACACAGCACTTAGATAATAATTTAATATGCTGTATACCAAGTTAATATCTTGATAAATCTCTACCTTTCTATTTACAGATAATTTCTTATATTTGTATGTGGGTAGATACCAATGGTGATTATAAATAAACTGTTGAAAACATTGCGTTTGTTTATATCGCCACAACAAGAGTCGCATTACTATAATTTTAAATTTTGTTTTTAACGTAAACTTTTGCGTTTTTGTATTTAACATTTATCGTATCTCTACTTTTAATTAAAAATTATATTTTAGAAATAAATTATAATTTTTTAAAATATAATTAAAGTTTTCTTTAATAAAAATATTTAATTTAATTTTTTATTAAAAAATTTCAAAAAAATTTTTTCAAAAAAATTCTATGTTCCCTGGGGCATTTTTTATTTGCGCTTTACCCCCCCTGTCCTTTTTGTGTTACGCTTTACCCCCTTCTCTCTTTAGTTGAATTTTCCATAATTTGGTAAACGCAGGATAAATTGTAATTGACATATCACAACAAATTTTACAAAATCTTACATTTAAACAGGAGAACACTTTACTTACAAATTATCCCACGTTTGCCAAATTATGTAAATTTTAGGAATAAACACCTAAATTGAAAAAAGGTAGGTCGAGTGTTTGAAATGGTAAGTAATACCAGCCCGCTCGCCTACCTTGCGCCACTTCGCAAGTAAATTATTCAATTGTGTAAAAAACTTTAGTCCTCTGTACCCCCCCTTTCGATACTATTATTATACGCTTTTAAAAAACGAAAGTCAATAGGTTTTTTAATTTTTTCATATTTTTTGTAGCTTAATTGTCAAAATATGGGAGCTTTCTTTTTCGTTCTCAGCGAGTTTTACAAGGTGTGTTGATATATTTATCCTTAAAATACATTTACACATTACAAGGCTTTATTTTGCGTTTTCAACGATTTTTCCATATTATGGAAACTACAATAACTATTTTAGAAACTGTACATTCGCTAACACGTATATAAAAGACGTAGATGAAATACTAGCAGCAGCTTTTAACCATGACAGTATTTTATAAAAAGAGTTTTGCAAAACTCTTTTTATTTTTTTAAAAAACCTGTTGACAAATACACTAAACTATGATATATTATAATTACAAAAAAACAACAAACGAAAAACAGGGAGGATTTAGAAATGAATATGATGAATTACGATTACAGAACAGAGATGTACAGTGATGTACTTGAAGCGATTAAAGAATATGATTTATCCAAATTTGACGACATTGAAGAGTGTGAAGAAAAGTTAAATGAAGATCTGTATATTCAGGACAGTGTAACAGGAAATGCATCAGGAAGCTACTTTTTTAATACTTATACCGCCGAAGAAGCAATTTGTCACAACTTGGATATATTGGAAGAAGCGATAGAAGAATTTGGATGCGATTGGAACACTGTATTTAAAGACGGCGCAGAATCCGCAGATGTGACTATTAGATGTTACCTTTTGGGAGAGATTATTGCCGCAGTGTTAGAAGATTCTGAATTTTTAGAGGCGTGGGAAGAGGCGCATAAGATTCCGGTCTGCTCGTTTATTGAAAGTTATGAAAATTCAGAATATATTGAAGAGGGTAAGCGTTACTATCTCGGCGAGCTGTTGGACGGGACAGAGAATACTGAGGATATACTAGAGTTAGAATCAGTGTATCGTGAGGAGTTAAATACTAATATCGATTTCACAGTGGTTTCAAAAGATTCTGAAAATATATTAAAGACCGTGGTGCAGATAACGGATATATGGAGGTAGTTACATGATTTTGAATAGTCAGGCAATTAAACATATAGAGGACGAACTTTTGAAATCTCGAACGATTGTTCTTGAATATGACAAAAAAAGGAAAACAACAAAAGTATTATCACAAAAAGTTATGAATGTTCAGAAAATTAAAACGGAGGACGAAAAATGAGAATTGAAATAAATACAAAATATACGAGGGTATAACTGTAATTACAAAAAAACAACAAACGAAAAACAGGGAGGATTTAGAAATGAAAATATTAAATGAAAAAGGATGCACTAATACTGATTGGAATGCACGTAAGTCTTTGAGTGATTTGAAAATTGAATATATAAATAGATATGACAGATATGACTTTGAAGAGGATTTAACGGACGAGCGAACGGACGTTAAAAAAATAGTAGCGGATATTTTAGATTATAACAATGCAATTTTGAATTGCGACACCCTGGAGGAGCTGGCGGACGTGCTGACTAATTCTGATATGAATTACAGTAAGTTCTACGTCGAATACTGGGTATGCGCCACCACTGCCAATATATGGACTAACACTACATATATTCTTGGTGATTTGTTAGAAAATGGTAATAATGAATCTATTACAGTGAATTCGCATAGCTATATTCAGTCGTGCGTTGTTTATGATGTTGAAGAACGACAAAACTATCATGTTTATTATTCGATTGAAAATTTGGACGATGAAAATATTAAAGATTCGGTTGTGAAAGTTCAAAAAATATGTCCAGAAGAAAGGAACACAAAATGAAAAAGACTATACTGTACACAGCTTGAATTGGTAAGCGAAAATGAAGAAGCTCCAGAGTGTTCGATAGTTAAAACGGTTTCGATTACACCGACAGAAGAATAGAGTCACAAGGCTCTATTTTTTTATAATAATTTTAAAAAATATATTGACAAAATGCCCTACATATGATATATTATAATTACAAAAAGGAGGAACACAAATGAAACTTAAAGAATTAAAAAAGCACATTGCGACTACAGTAAATGTGACTATTACCTACAGAATGAAGATAGTATTTGAAGGAAACGTTAAAAGGATTCCTGACACATTGGATAATTTAACAGTCGGATTGATTTTACCAAAAGTAAACGCCACTACAGATTTTAACATATCGGTTAATGAAAGAGGTGCAAAATGAAAAAGACTATACTTTACGCAGCTATTGCAACAGGGATCATAGTTGTTATTGGGCTATTAAATAACGTTACTAGTGAAATGTATTACTGTTAGGAGGATTTAAAAATGAAATTAGTATATCAAATTAATTTATTGATTTATAGAATTCAGGAGCAGTTTTTTAAAATTAAAATATCGATAATGAAAAGGGCGTATGCCCTTTTTTATTTTGGATTTTTGGATTTGAGTTGAGATTATTAGATACGGAAAATAGAATCAGTATATTAAAATTAAGTAATATATTTACGAATTAAATATAGAATTAGAACAGCGTGCTTGAATATGGGTGTGCTGTTTTTGTGTTTATGAATCATATAGAGTTGATAGGATTTAACAATGATAAATAATTGGTTATATAAATCTAACTCTAATACTATGTTATTATATTGATTAGTGATACCTAACCAGACTCAAGGTCATAAGGCGAACAGGTGTTCTTTGCGCCTTCTATTCAAATATATACATATCATTATAGAATATATATTTTATATTATTAGTTCCGATATTCTAAGTTCTGCCCTGTCTCTGGTCTTGTTCTAAAACTGCAGCAATACCTGCAAGGATACATATATACAGTACTAATACTATAGTATTTAATTAATATATTACGTATGTCTATGCTTGTGCTATATGTCCTTGCTATGGTCTCTCGTGTGCTGTGTGTGGTGTATGTATATATGTATGTGTATACATGTGTATATGAGTGGCGCATGTGCTGCCCGTGTCTTTCGCTGTCTCAAGGCTGGCAGGCAAGGCGTAGGTTGTATGTGAGCCGTAAGCGGACAGGTGGAATGAGTGGGTATGTGTATATGTTAGGATAGGTCGATGGTTGGGTTGGTGGTTTGGGGTGTGTGGGTGGAATTATACCAAAGCTCACACGCTTTACCCCCTTTTTTATTGGTGCTGAAAAATGGTAAAAAATTCGATTCTATACATTATATTTATATGTATACACTACCCATTTAGTCCAATTTGATAGACCCGAAAAAAACCCATAATATGTATTATTCATTGTTTTTCTGTAAAAAAATGTAAATGCAACTTAGGAAAGGGGGGTACTTAACAAATTCAGATAATTTTTTCGCTGCAATTTTCTCCGTAGCCGTTCCCCCAACCCCACGCCACCACAAAAAACCCTTGACACCCACCCCCAACCATGGTATAATAGTAAAAAATATAAAAGGAACCAAAAAGAACACCAAAATTTTAACCCATCTGCCCCACTATATATATCGGAATCCAAATGGGTTAAAATTTAACGGTTCCTTCTGGTTCCTTCTAAAAGGAGTGATTATATGTTAAGCGAAGCATGTAGGGAACGCCTACAAAAGTTGTGTGACGAGGGCGTAATGGTTACTTACAAAGAGCTGTGCGAGTATCTAGATATACCATATAAGAAGACTGGAAGCAACGGGCAGAAAGCGCAGCTAAGAGAACTGGCACAGTATTGTCGCATGAGAAAGGGGGGTAAGTATTACATATTGTCGGATTACGAGCCAAGATACACAGAGTACAGGGAGAACGTATTGACACGCATGGGACTAAGCTATAAAGATTCGGTGGCGGAGTGTATGTATGTGATTAGAGCGGGCAGCAAAGAATACGTGGGGCAGGCGCAAGTGTTATATAAAAAGTACTTGTATCATTTGGACAGGGCACGATTGAATAATGAATATTTGGGTGGCTTATTCAAGGGTGAGCATGAGGTGATTATTATTAAAAGAGGAGCGGTTAGTGCTGATGACATTAGTGAATATATTATAGAAAGGCAGGCACAAGGCATAGAGATAGTTAATTGTTATAGTGGGGCGGATATGTCGGAACTGAGCGAGACTATAGTAGAATATGGTAGGGAACACGGATATGCGCCGAGTAGTATAGTAAAGAAATTGGTGAAAGCGTTTGAGAACGATGACCCGTATATTAGGAACAATTTATTATTTATGGTGAGGAAAGATGAGAAAGAGAAACTGTAGAGTAGACGATTTGTGGCGAACGAGATTTGTTGATGGGAAAGCGATAACAACAAGTGCAGAGGAACAACAGGTGATTGCCAAATACATGTATGAGCCGCAGAACATATTAAAGTGTGAGACATGCCCATTTAATGTGGGTGAGGGAGACAAGGAAAGGGGCGAATGTGGTATGGAGTTGCAAGACTGTTGGGTCAGATTATATATTGATAATTTAATATAAGCGAAAACCCCTCCCATATAGTAAGAAATAATCTTAATAATAGGGAGGGGTTTTCATTGGTTTATTTATATTATTTCTGATTCGGGGCAAGACTCGCAGTCGCCATCACAATTTACCTCATCAAAGTCTTCTTCTATACAATCTTTACAAAACATGTCTAATATATTACACCAAAGCATTTAAAACCTCCATTCTAATATCGTTGAGATTATTATAGTAATTGCCATTAGTATACACAATATGTATGAGAACTTAAGAGATAGTGCCTCAAGTCTTCTGTAGGTCTTGTTGAACGCCCACATATACAGGCAAAACATAAAGTTTATAAGAGTGAGGTACATTATGATACCAAAAATAGTTTCTATCATTTGTCACACTCCTTTAACATCTTATCCACCCTAAACAATATCTCTTTACACATATTCATGCGCCAATAGTGCATTTTAACATATTTTATTCGTTCGACGTATGCTAAATCATCTAACAAATCTATAACCTTATCAATCTTTGATGTCTTGTGCATTTTCTATTATGTCCTCCATAACACCTATAAAAACTTCACACATTAGTATTAGTTTAATCATGTTCCACGTGCTGTAATACAGATTGATGCACATATTCTTTGAAGATTCCAGTGCCTCCTCATGCAGTCCCGCAGTAATATAGTGCCACAATTCATCTTTGTGCTTCATACCTATTTCGTTAGTGTGTATAACAGAGTCAATTATATCTTGCAAATAACTGTATCCCTCATGCGGACTATGTATTATCGGTAATGAATCGATATCTTCTTGTGTTAATACTGACAATATTCGTTCTTTTATTTTATTATTCATTTTCTCTCTCCTTTTTATATGTATTTAAAAGTGCATTTAACATAGCATAAGCATATTTATGTTGGAAATATTCTACCCAATCTACACCCTCATAAGCCTCACACATTTGCCGCTCGGATTCTATTTGTGTCATTATTAAACCAATTATCAATTTATCACTCATAATATTTTCCTGTGTTTACCAAATAAAATTATTAGAGTCAACTGGTGCTCCAGCATCTACAATATTTGTCAAAGCTCTTATTTCAATTTCAGTAATTTCTATGCCAGATGCTAGTTTGTATAATATATATGCTATAAATTGTATTACTTTATTATTATCAACACCTGTGTATAGTTCATCATTCATATGTGTTACCTCTCTCATCTTATAGATATAAAATCTCTTCTATAAATTCATATAAACAAGTCAATATTGCTACTAAATACCTGTAAAAAATCATCCACAGTGTAAAATATGTATTATTATACTATCATTTTGTAATTGTATCATTTGTTATCTCCTTTAAAGTGCAAAAAGCTAATGTGCCAAAATCCTTATTACCAAAACTAAAATTTTGTGATAGCGTTTTGTTCCCACAAATAAACGAGCCAGTATACGTAGGAACAACTCGCCCCCTCTTTCCCTCAGTTAATGTTATTTTATCTATTCGTACAGGATAAATACATTTGTCTTTAGTGTTGCGGTAATATATCCTGTCACCAATGTATACCTTTAGTTCAATCCCCTCAACATTGTTAATTATCATAGGTACCATACCGATATCATTATTAAAATCATTAAGATATTCCAGTATTTCGCTTTTATTCACTAATTCCATTATTAGTCACCTTTCGAACACTATATACTTGTGCTGTATTATTTGTTGTTTTAGATGTAGCTCCGTCATCCCATACGTAATGTTTTCCATTTTTCTGATAAGCGTAATATCTTTTACACCATTCTATATCTAAATTTGGAAACAACTGTACTTCCACTAATTCATCACATTTAAATGTTTCAGAGTTTTCATGTTCATCTTCTAACCAATAAGCAAACAACATAGTACATAAGTCGCAATTTATACCAGGACTACACTCAAAATCATAAGATGATACTAAATGTTTTCTAAAAAACTCACAATAATCATCACTCGTAAGCACCTCAACAATTCTATCACCGTAATACTCTCTATTCGTCATTAGTATCTCCTTTCATATAAGCTCCACAATGAGGGCAACAATCATAAGTATCAGAACACGGATGATGACATACAGAACATTGATAAATCGTCCTTATTTCACCACGATATTCATAGTTGAATCCTTTCCATTTTCCATGTAGTTTTGTGTCAAAAATATTATTATTTCGTATTGTTACTGTATCACCTAACCTAATCAATTCGTCAAAACCCTCTAACTGAAAGTCTAAATATTTATTAACTTTGATTCTAATTTCATCCACTGTTTTAGTATATATTTTTTTAGCATCGTCATAATTAAATTGGGCGTGGTCTATATTAGTACACGTCATTAAATTATCGCACCACCCAGCAAGCTCACGATTTATCTCTAAAAATATTTTATCTGTTTTAATCATATGTGTATCCTCCTATAACATTAGTATACCATACACAATTATGATTTGTCAACAGGTGATATTTTTTCTATATTTATTACTTTAAACAAACCATTAGGCTGTAAGTGCATTTCAGTGAGAGCGTTTACCATAGCTTGCCCCATTCTTTGAAGTATCATCTTTTCATCTTCGCTCGACAGTTTTCACATATTGGCTGCTTCTCCGATTTCATCAAACAATAACTCTTCTAAGTGATAACCTAATTCATAATCGATATCGTTCTCATCAAATTCTACATTGATGCATTGTCCAACATATCCATGTCTGTATTCGTTTTTAATAAAATCTACGACTTTTTCTTTAGTGTTGAAACCACCATCATAAAAATCTTCACCATCATAACTATACGCCCATTTACCTGTATTTATAAATTTCATTCTTCTACTTCTTTCATCCAGTATGCTTTACGACACTCATCGCAAGTTTCTATATTATCATCTACATTTAGATGATAGTTTTTTTCTATAATACAAGGGTCGATATTTATTATACCGTCAATTAGTGTGACATGAGGATATATTTTCAAAAATTTATCTTGCCTTGTCTTTTTCGGATGTTCCTCTGTCCATTGTTTTACTATATTCTCTATTTGTTTATATTCTGTTGCTATTTCTTTAAATCCCAATTCACACCATTGGTTTACAATACAGTGGTCACATATATTATAATATTTACATATCCTTTGTAATCCATCCATAAATTCGCTTAAATCACTCATTAATTTTCCTCCAATACTAACACTGCCACACCTATGCGTTCCAACTCTTCCGGTCGTGCGAATATATATGCAGTACCTTTTTCTGGCACTGGTACACCAATTATCACTCTATAATTTTCAATCTCAGTTACGATACCTAAACAACCGCACCAATTATGTTTCTCATTAAACTGAACGATATCGTTAATGTGAATCATATAAATCACCACCTATATTTATATTTCATTTGTCTATATTTTTTTATAATCAATCCCATCATTTTTAAACATTGTTTTTATTCTATCTCCTCTAACCAATACCACTCACGACATTTAGTACAATATCCTCCAGACTTATTGCAATTTGTGTCTCTAAATTCTTCTTTGTCCTCCATATCGCACGGAAAGAAGTTTAAAATTCCAGTATCTTCTTCGATGTTTGCGTTAGGAAACATTTTTAAAAATTCACTTTGCCGAGTTTTTATTGGATTAGTTTCTGCCCATTGTTTAACGGTCTCTATTGTTTTTTTGGGATTGTTTAACACAAATTCTGCGCAAGTTTCATCTACTTTAAATAATTTATGTAATTCACACCCATCACATGTGGATGCTGAATTACACATTCTTCCATAGTCTCTCATTATTGCGATTTCGTTCATTATTCTTCTCCTGTTCTTGTATTCCATGCTTCTATTGCTTTTTCCCTTGCATCACGTGTTGTCACGAGATTACCTTTTGAGTCTAACCTACACGATATAGCATAATATTGTGGTAAATGTGTATGACATTCTGAACATTCAATATAAAAAACAAATTCTATCTCATCATGTGAATCTACTCGTGTTCTTGTTGTTGTAAAGTTTGCTTCTCCACCGCAAAACGGACATGGTTTAAGTTCAATATTCACTATCTTCCTCCGTTCTCAATCATGTATATTTCTTGACTACATATTGCTACCTGTAAATTCCACGTTCGAGCTGCTTCTTCTTTCGTGTCACACTCTTTTGATTCAAATCGACAATTCGAGCACTTATAATAAAATTTATTTTTGCCACAAAGTAAAATATCTTCATTCCCACAAAATGGACATCGTTTTAATTTATTCATCGTCTTCGTCCTCACAATCTATTACTGCAAAAATATATCCACACTTGTCGCAGGCAGCAATCGCACCTCTTCGTATCTCCTTTATTGCCACTCCACACCTTGGACAAAATCTCATATGGTCTACGTCTACAAATCCACTAATATATCCACACATTATTTTTCCTCCTGTACTAACACTGCCTCGCCTATACGTTCTAATTCTTCGGGTTGTGCGAATATATATGCCGTGCCCTTCTCCGGTACTGGTACGCCGACCATAATCCTGCTTTCTTTGACTTCTTCGACGATACCCAGACATCCACACCATTTATGCTTTTCATTAAATTGAACTACTTCATTTTTTAAATTCATACTCCACCTCCTCGCTCCAGTATTCTCTTTGACAGTCCTGACAATCGGAATATTGGTCGCATACTTTATCTGCGTACTCAGGGTCAATATCACAAGGCTTTAAACTAAAGTTGAACATACCATCATCATCTAGCTGTGCATTCGGAAACATCTTCAAAAATTCGCTTTGCCTTGTCTTTTTCGGGTGTTCTGCCGACCATTTTTCGACGATAGCAACGGCTTCTTCTTCATAGTGTCTGTCAAAACAATTAATGTTGTCAGTATTATTAATTTTATCCAACGGACAATCCCCACATTCTTTCAGGGAATCGCACATTCTTGTTTTTACTTTTAAATATTCAACTGCGTCCATGTCTATTCCTCCTTGTTTTCAGCTTCTTTAGAATCTCGTTTCTTTCTTCGTCCGCATAGGATATATTCCAAAATCTTTCAAGTTTGATGACATGTTTAAGCTGTTTTTTGCTCAGCAAATAAAGATGGTCTTTTACCACTTCTTCCGCTTTTTCACGGTTTGGGTGCGCTGAGCCAGCAAAGCGGCACTGGCACATGTTTATCTTGTATCCACATATCGGGCACTTTTCTTTTTTAAACATCGCCCTCTCCTTCCCACGGCTCTATCGGACAAAGCGGATGCTTTTTACCGATTTCACCGCAATGGTCTATATACTTCCCTACCCAATGACAATACCCATATTCATCAGGTTGGTTGCACTGGTAACAATCTTCAGGTATTTCTTCGATTTCTACTACAATCCGTCCTTTCATTCATTTTCTCCTTTCCACGACTCTGGTAGTCTTTCTGAACACGGTGTCCACTCTCCAACTTTAGGCTGTTCATTTACAAGGTCTATGAAATCACTATATGCACACATAAGCTCAAATGCATAAGGGTGACTTAAGTTACCCCAGTATTCTCTTTCTTTTTCTAAATCTGCTATTAGTTTCTTTTCATCTATCATATAACCCCTCCTTCAATCTCAGACACTTTAATCACTCTTTTGCCACAATTAGTACAAACTGCGTATTTATTTTTATTAGTATATTCTAATCCATCGTGTGTTGATTCTGTATTAACCTCACCAGTCTTTAAATCAACAAAATACGTTCCCTCGTCTTTTACATATTGTTTAACTTCAACTGTAGTCTCTCCATAATAAGGACATTTTGTCACAGAAAATTGTTTACTCATTGGTTATTTCCTCACTACCTTTTTGAGATGCGGTTTCTATTAAGTCTAACGCTATTTCATATGCCGTTAGTTCCATTAAATATACCATTCGTTCATTATCTGTAATATAACCACTGTTATAATTATCGAAAGCAATATTTTTCATAGTTTGCAGTTCGCCAATCAATTCTTTTTCTTTTTCATCAGTTATCATATTAAACTCCTATTTATTAGTACGATTTGTTGCAACTGGTTTTGTTGATATAGTGTAATTAGTAATAGTATATCCTCTTTCTTTAGTATAACCACAATAAGAACATACATAGTCTATATAGGGTTTACCTACCGACCAATATATATTAGATATCATATATCTACCACATTTGGGACAAATTGGATTCATTTTACTCACCTTTAAATGTTTTTATATAATTTTTATCTTTGAGTTTATTGTATCGTTTTATTTTCTTTTGTGCACACAGCCTAACAAATTTTAATTCACTACAATTACTACAGTTATTACGAAAATTACATAACCAACAATTATCGGTCATATACCAATACCAGTGAGGTGGTGATGGATGCGGTTTTCTACATTTCTTTTTCATTTCGTACCTTCCATTTAATGTTTAAACGACCTGAATCTATAAGTTCGTCAACAATAATTGATATAATTTCATCTTCGGTCATATTTTCTAAATTATCTATATCTTTATATATTTTGCTGTCGATATCCATATGTGCTTCAACTGAATAATATAATCTTTTCATATCTTTTCCCCACTATAATTATATAATAAATTTATGAATATATCAACTATTATTGCGATTCTATCATAGATTGCACTTCATTTAAAGATTTATCTGTAATAATTACTGTATTCTCACCAATCTCTTGAACGTAACCTTGGAGTGTTAGTATTCGAGCTGTGCCATCTTCCCATATTTCTATTGAATAAATATCTTTTAATTGTTGCCCGTAGCTTTTGGCATTATCATCAATAGATAGTTCGGTTGCTGATATGTCGCTTGTTGGTTGTGTTTGTGAGACAGCATTTGCACTATAAACTGCCACTAACCAAGCGAAAAACATACAAATTACTATAATCAATATTTCAATGGTTATTTTATATTTTCTCATTAGTTGTTTCTCCCATTACAGCGATAACTCAACGCTGTCTATAAACCCTTGTTTTAATAACGACAGAACAAAATCGCATCTGTTAATATGAGAATACGTTGTTGTTTCGTATACACATGAAGGTATGTGGTTTCCATTTGATTCTTTTAACACGGTCTCAAGTCCTGCAATGCTATAATCCCAATCATCAGGCAGAGAAAGCATAAATGATAACAGTCCTTTAGCTTTTAAAGACATTTCACGTTCTCTAAAATGGTAATTTGACATAACCGTGTAGTCTTTTGTTTTTTCAATACGAATAACTGCCATTTACTCACCCTTTCTCATTTTTTCCGCTTTTTATCCTTGTTTATAAATTGCCCACAAAAACCACAATAATTGTCATGCTCCGCTTTTGATATTGGAGTTTCGCATTTTGGACAAAGGTTATGTTCATCTGGCACTTTTGCAGCTCTATATGATAATTCAGATACTACCAAGCTAAAAAGTTCAGCATACTGACCATTATCATTAACTTCTCTGTCCCTTATATCTTTCATCATGCTTATAATTTTGTTTATTTCCTTATTTCGTCTCTCTAAATAATCTTTCATCTTACTCACCTCTCTTTAATCTCTTGACTTCTTCAAATTCGCCGTCTATAAGTTTATAAAACGTATCTTCTTTTATCCTCTCTCCGTCAACCTGTTCGGTTTTAACGCATACCGGAATGTACCTTCCTTTTTCGTTGTCGTAATTCCATTCAGACAAGGTTATCCAGCTGCCTTTCTTGGCTTGTGCAGCACTATTCATTCCAGCGCACATTACCACGGAATCGTCCCCGGAACTGCCTATCTTCGCATAGTCCCCGGAACTGCCTATCTTTGTGCCGTACCCGGAACTGCCTATCTTCGCATAGTTACCGGAACTGCCTATCTTCGCATAGTTACCGGAACTTCCTATCTGTGCGCTGTCCCCGGAACTTCCTATCTTTGTGCCGTACC
>ERZ1643251.232-NODE-232-length-94774-cov-15.917461_pt1 | contig 94774 bp, 94 predicted proteins | sample MGYA00579261_ERZ1643251 | MGnify/ENA primary metagenome ERZ1643251 (study PRJEB29033, sample SAMEA4952267) | chicken gut metagenome | biome: Broiler Chicken; feature: Gastrointestinal Tract; material: Caecum | place: Ireland | collected 2018 | study: Broiler... | reverse complement strand
AAACCGCACCCACCATGTGACGGGGCTGCCCCCCTAAGCAACCACGCCTAATGTGAAAAAACTGCATGAATCTCCCGCCCCATGATAAACCGCACCCGCCGTGTGATGGGGCTGCCCCCCTAAGCAACCACGCCCAATGTGAAAAAACTGCATGAGTCTTCCGCCCCATGATAAACTGCACCCGCCGTGTGACGGGGCTGTGCCCCTAAGCAAACACGCCCAATGTGAAAAAACTGCATGAGTCTTCCGCCCAATATTAAAAAAAGCCGGAACTGTTGGTTCCGGCGGTTAATGTTTACGATATAAGATAAATGTATTAAAAATCGGTTCTAATGAGAACTGTTCTTGTTGTAAACGGGTAGGGTGTTTTGAACGGCGAGGATTTCCAGATGGCGTCGTAGATTCCGTGGTTGAATTCATCTGATTTTGATTGCTGGATAGCTTTGCATTGTTCAAGTTCGCCTTTGTAGTTGATTATGAGCTCAACCTGCACCTGCGGTCTTGATTGCCCGAGCAGAGCGAGCTTCATTCTTGTCCATTTTGACTGGGTTCTGTTGGCTTTTATCTCTTTTTCAATGCCTTTTTGGAATCTTTCCAAATCCATGTAGGTTCCGTCAGAGTTAAAGCTGTAAACGTAGTTCAAATAAGCCCATACATCAACCTGACGGAGTTTTCCTGATGGATAACTGTAAACAATCCATGCTCTGGGCGAGGTTTTTGTTCTGAAAGTTACATATTTGAGCTCTTTTGACTCTCTGTCGTACATCAGTTCGGCATTTCCGTCTTTTACATAAATAAAATTGCGCAACTGGGTATTTTCTCTGGGCATGGTGCGGAAATTTTTGTAAACCGGCTGATATTTGCTGACATCAATGGTTTCGTTGAGATTTTTGAATATTTGTGCGGTTGCTTTGTTCACCATTCTGAAATCTCTAGACTGGCTTCTGACAAGTTTTTCAGGAACAATTGTACTCGCATAAACATTAGATGCGGCAAAGAACAGTACAGTAAGAATGAGTAATATCTTCTTCATATTTTTCCCCTATATACTTATAATCCATTTTTATTTTATAAGTATTTTGATTTCTGCGCAAGGTTTTTAGGTTAAATATATGACTGTTGACATCAAAAACTTCTGCCGGATATAATTATATATAATCTTTGGAGTATTAATGTATTACAGGATTTTTATACTGATAGCGTTGTTTTTTTGCGGATTTGGACGCTTATTTGCTGCGGAGCTGCCGTCGTTTTACAATGATAACGATGCTATGCAAAAAAAAGTGCTGCAAACCGGCTTCAAACTCCTGAATGCAAACAATATCCAGAAACATTTTTTCTTTTATTACGATACTGACTCAAAAATACGCGTAGAACAGCGTTTTTATACAAAAAAGATAATTTTCTACAAAGGAATTGTCCAAATTGTTGAAAACGATGATGAGTTTGCCGCGCTAATCGCCAGAGAAATCGCATATGCAATGGATGCGAGGTTCGGAATTTTCAGGCGGACATCTATGGGCTATAACCCGAGAAAATACGAAATAAAGGCCGACCGGAGGGCTGTGGATTACCTTGTGCGTGCGGGTTACAACCCTATCGGGCTTATTACTGTCTATAATAAGCTGCTGGCGGAACCGTCGGCTTTTTGTGAATCATTTTTGATTAAACATAAGGGCTCGGAGCGAATTTTGAGCATTTATGATTATATTTATCAAAAATATCCGTATTTTATTGCGCATAATGATTATCTGGAAACCCTGAGTTATCAAAACTTCTTAAGAACAAGCAAAGAGGATCGAAAAAAAATCAGACTCATTCATCAAGCGCGTATGAAACTTCTTCATAAGCACAATTCATCCCAAAATCCGCAGGAAATTCCCGCAACTTTGGATTTGAACAATTATAATATATATAATGCGGTATTAGAATATGAAAATTACGACCGCTACGGGCTTGAAGAGCTTGAGGAATTTGTCAATAGCCGTGGAGGTGAGGATTAATGCTCAAAAGAGTTTTCAGCTTTATTCTTTTGTGTATGGTGCTTTTTATGCAGACATCAGCCTTTGCTGCTGTGCAAAAGCGTCCTGTTTCTAAAAAACAACTGACTTCCGTCAAAAAAACTTATACAAAAAAGAACTCCAGCCCGAAAAAATCCTCCTCAAAAAGTAAAATTAAGAAAAAAGAACCCGAAGAGCCTGAATTTTATATTCCGCCAGTGCCTGATCCTGCTGCGGAGGCGCTTGCGGGAAAAGGCTACAAAAAAAAGGTTTTTGAAGAAAAAATTATCTTGGAGGAGACGCCTGTTTCGCTTTTGGAAACTTCTTCACCTAAAAATAAGTACACTCCGGTCACAGAGCAGGACGAAATCCCTGTTTGCGGGGTTTGTGCGGATATAAAACCGGAAGTTAATTCTTTGCAGGCCGCGGAAAATGAGTCCGCCGTGCATTTAAAGCCTGTAAAGAAAATAAGCACAAAATGTAAGCGGATAAAGGTTGTCCATAACGGAAAAAACAAAAAAATCTCAATCCCTTTCCCTATCATCGGGGAAACTGTGCAATTTAAAGTTTTAAATGATGTTGTTGAAAATGATAAAGTGCTTATTTCTGCGGGTTCAGATGTTTTTGCTTCGGTCGGAGAGGTTTCGCCCCGCGGAATGGGCGGCGTGCCGGCTGAAATGACGATTGAAAAATTTTATTTGCTCAATGATAAAGGGGAAATGGTTGAGCTGGACGGAGAGGTTAACAGCAGCGGATATACTCTTGCTGTTTGGATAGGGCTGGTTGAGCTGGCTACTACGCCTTTTTTGTTCGGGCTTGCCGCGCCTCTTTTGAGGGTTTTGCCCGGCGGACAGGCGATTGTCACGCCCAGAAAAAAATATACAGTTTATTATCGGACGTAATATGTCTTAAAAAGAGCTGTTTTTTATTGACAAGGCGCAGGTTTTGGCAATATAATTATGAAAATGGTTAAATGGAGTCAGTTATGAAAAAGTTTTTAATTGGTTTAATAGTTTTTATTGCAGCTTCTACAGCCTGTTTTGCTGATAATGTTTATATTCTTGAAAAAGACGCACCGAATCAGCAAAGGGTTATGAAAATAGGTTATCGTGTGCTGAATGCAAACCAGATTGAAAACCGTATGACATTCTTGTACAGCAATAAAAACGTTGTAAATGCTGCTGCTTACGCCAGAAGCAAAACCATTGTTATTTACAAAGGTCTTTTGCCCTTTATTGATGATGATAATGAGATTGCTGCGATTATCTGTCATGAAGTCGCTCACGGGCTTGATTATTTTGCAGGATACTGGCGCAGGGTGGCAATGGACTTTCTTCCTAAAAAATATGAGCGAAAAGCTGACCTCAAAGGCGTGGATTTGATGGTAAATGCCGGATACAACCCTGTTGCGATGATTGTTGTTCTCAACAAAATATGCGATGAGCCCTCATATTTTGAAAATGGGGGTACACATCCTGCGGGTTCTGAAAGACTTGCTGCGGTATATGAATATATTTATGCAAAATACCCCGCTTATCTTGCAGATAATGACTATAAAAACAACCTTTATTACCAGAACTTCCTGCTTACCTCAAAGGCTGCGCGTGAACAAATCAGAAAAAAATACAATCAGTCAGCAGTTGTTCCCGTAAGCAATAAAAAGACCGGAGAGTCAAAGTAACTGTTTTTTAAGTGCTTTATGTCTAATCGCTTTGTAAAATTATTTTCATTATTTCTGGTCACTGTATTTTCAATGCAGTGTGCGGTCGCTTTGCCGGTTTATACGGAAAGCATTGATTCTGAATATGTGCAATCAAAAAATTCTCAGAAAAAAGAATTTGTAATGCCTGTTTTTGTGGATGAAGCTGCAGCTCAACTCCCCAAAGACTGCAAAAAACCCCGCTACATACCCAGACAGTTTGTGGATATTGCTTTTGTTAATGTAAGCGTGGATTCTGTAGAGAAAAAGGCTTTTACTCCGGTAGTGTTTAAGGATATACCGGTAAAACTCGGAGAAGAGGACAAATATTTTGTAAAACCGGTTTTTAGCGGCCATATTTCGGTCGATAACCTAATTCCTGTGAAGGTTTCGCCGGATGCCTTGATAAAACCGGTAAGCAAGCCCGTTCCTGCGGTTGTCAACGGGGTGAAAACAAATATCCCGCAGGAATACCCGCTAGTCGGTACAAGAGTTAGCTTTAAAATCAAAGAAGATGTTTTTAAGGACGGCAAGCTTTTTATAAAAAAAGGTACGAACGCTTACGCAATAATCGGAAGGTCTGTGCCGGCCATGTTTGGCGGGGCTTCGGGCGAAGTACAGGTCGATAGATTCAGAACTTTTGATGTTGATGGAAATATTGTGCGATTAAGTGGTGTTATAGAAAAAGAGGGCTTTTCTACCGGTTTTCTTGCAAGCCTGGTGGGCTCGGCTCTTATTCCTTTTACTCTGGGCACCTCATCGCTCCTTGTTCCCCTTGTTCCGGGCACTTCCGGTGCGATAAAGCCTGAAATTGTTTACACTTTGTATTACGACCCTGAGAGAAATTAAAAAGATTTACATTGAGCTATATTTTAGATACTATATAAATTAATTATGATTAGACTTAGAGAAAAGGTTCGTGAAATAGCCGATAAAATCAATAATTTGCGCTTTGTCGTAAATTACCGCAGAATGTGGCCTTATGTTAAGCCATACTGGTTCAGGGCTTTGCTGGCTGTAACCATTTGTATCCCGATAGGGGCTCTCGACGCTGTTATTGCGCTTTCGTTGAAGCCATATATGGATTTGGTTATGGTCGAGAAATCTGTGCAGTCGCCGTGGTATATTCCTTTTGGAATTGTCGCTTTTACCTCAATACAGGGCGGTTTGAATTATCTCGCAACGTATTTGAATACCTGGGTCGGTGCAAAAATTACAAACGGCTTAAAATTTACCCTGTATCAGAAAATGTTGACTCTGCAAACCTCATTTTTTGACAAAAGGAAGTCCGGTGACGTGATTTTTGCGTTTAACAACAACGCTGATATGGCTTGCTCGGGACTTTTGGACAACCTTAAGGTCTTTACGCAGCGTCTTTTTTCTTCAATTTCGCTTGTCGGTGTACTGTTTTACAACTCATGGCAGCTCGCACTCATAGCCGTAGCGGTTTTGGGCTTTGCTTTCCTGCCTGTTGCCAGAATAAGGAAAAGAATCAACGATGTAATGAGCAAAACATTAGTTGCCGACGCTTCGGTTATAACTGCATATAATGAGGCATTTTCCGGTAACAAAACAATCACTGCATACAATTTGCAGCCTCAGCAGACCGACCGTTTCTTTGAAATTTTAAAAGGAATTTTTACTCTCAGGATAAAACTTGTCCAGAAAACCTCCTGGCTTTCTCCGATGATGCATGTGGTCGTTTCTGTCGGGATAGGGCTCGCTATTGGCTACGGAAGCCATTTGATTTTGACAGGAAAGATTACAAGCGGAAACTTTGTTTCGTTCATTACTGCGCTTATCATGCTGTATTCTCCGGTAAAGAGCATAGGAAACAACTTCAATCAAGTTCAGCTTTCTTTCTTTGCCATAGAACGTGTTTTTGACATGCTGGATATGGAACCTGAAATAAAAGACAAAGAAAACGCTAAAAATATGCCATCTGACTATTCAGAGATTGAGTTTAACAATGTAAATTTTGAATATACTCCTAATGTTCCTGTGCTAAAGAATATTAATCTTCGTGTTAAAAAAGGCGAAACCGTTGCTTTCGTCGGGAACTCGGGCGGCGGAAAAACAACGATTGTAAATCTTCTTCCCAGATTTTATGATGTAAAATCCGGTTCAATTACCGTTGACGGAACTGACATTAGAGATTTTTCGCTAAAGTCTTTGAGAGGCAATATTTCTGTTGTTTTTCAGGATAATTTCCTCTTTTCCGGTACAATCAGAGAAAATATTTTGCTCGGCAATGAAAACGCTACTGAAGAAATGCTCCAGAAGGCTGTTAAAGCGGCTTATCTTGATGATTTTATTGCAGAACTGGAAAAAGGACTCGATACATTTATCGGAGAAAGAGGGATTTTGTTGTCAGGCGGTCAAAAACAGAGAGTTGCTATTGCCAGAGCCTTTCTTAAAAACGCCCCTATTGTTATCCTTGATGAAGCGACTTCCGCGCTTGATAACAAGGCAGAAGCTGTTGTGCAAATGGCTATAGATAACCTTATGCAAGACAAAACCGTTTTTGTAATCGCTCACAGGCTTTCAACTATCCAAAATGCTGACAAAATCGTTGTAATAAATCAGGGTGAAATCGTTGAAACTGGCACGCACGAAGAGCTTTTGAACATTGAAAACGGCGCTTACAAATCCCTTTATAACGCACAATTCAAAAATAAAGAAGATGAGTTTGTTTCAGCTTAGCCAAATACTGATTTAACCATAGAAATGTAAGAATCAGGGAAATTTATTACTGCACGCTTTGAAAGATATTCCACACCGAGTTTTGCCGCAATGAAACCTATATTGTAGGTTGCTGAAACAAGCACAATCTTTGTTTTTTGCGTTTTTTCTGATTGTTTTGCATTTTTTACAAACCATTCGCCTGCAAGTTCAGGTAAAAATTCCGTTTCCATCTGTAAATCGGAGAAAATCAGCCCGAACGGCTCTTCTGCTTCCAGTATTTCTATGCCTTCTCTTGCACAGGACGCAATACGCAGGTAATATTCACCCTCAATGCTTTCATCCAGCATTGTTTTGTGGAATTTTTGCCATTCACGGCTGTCTTCAACTACAAGAATACGTTTTTGCATAAGTTAATTATACGTCAACCCTAAAAAATATGCTCTAAATACTGTATTAATTATTTATATATATAATATATTAATAATATGTAAAGAAATGTAACGATATATACTTTTTATGAAATCCGTATATAAAAAATGTTTTTATATAAGAGTAAGTAAAAAATAAGTAAGTAAGGAGATACCAAAATGGGTTTAGCAGCATCACAAGCAAGATTGTTACTTTTAACAGCAAGAAAATCCGATCTTGAACTTAGAGCACAACAGATTACAAACACAGAAATGATTCTTGCAATGCAGACAGAAAAAATTGCGCAGGAATATTCAAACAAAATTTCAAACAAAGTTACAATGATGCAGACTTCAACAGATATGAACGACGCAACTTACAACCAGTCAGTAATTATGACTTACGAAGAATTGATTAAAGCAGGTTACACACTTCAATATGCCAATGGTGACGCTTATGACAATGAAGGTAACTCAACAGCCTGGTTGCAAGACCAAATTCAAAAAGGTGATATTATCATACTCAGTGCTACAACTGGCGAAGAAGTTGGCATTACCGGTTCTTCAAATTTCTATCAGACTTATTACACAGAAGATGATGATGCAGCAACTGCTGAATATGAATCAAAAATGGCTCAAATTCAAACAAAAGAAAAGAAATTGCAAATCGACCTCAACCAGATTGAAAACCAGCAGAAAGCTTGCGATACAGAAATCGATTCAGTTAAAAAAGTTATCGAAAAGAACATTGAAAGAACATTCAAAACATTCGCATAAGCTGAAATCAGACAAAAGATGTAGCAACCCAATTACTTACAATTTAAAAACCCGCTTGTTTGTTAAGCGGGTTTTTTATTTGCTTTTAAATTAATTAAAAAATCGTTGAGCCTGCGCTTCTGCAAGGTCTGCCTGCCTTAAAACCGCATCGATTCTTGCTGTTCTGGATTCTGCGGGGCTAATTTCAGCTTCCGGGCCTAGAATCGGACTCGGAATGTATGTTCTTTTCAGCTCGGGAAGCTCTGTATTCTCAGTTTTTGCTACACTTTGCGCAGCCAGTGACTGGCTTGCTATTGGTTGCTGCGCTCTGGGTTTTTGCATGTTTGTAAGCAAATCGCCTTTTTTATAATTGATATTTTGAGCCTGCTGCGCGGCTTGAGCCGTTTGTTTGGCTGCCATTTCCGCTTCTATTTCTTTTTTCAGCTCCTCAAGCTGCTGCGCATTAGCCTGTTCATCGGTTTTTGGTTCTTCTTCTTTGTCGAGGATTGATTTTTGAGGTCTGCCAAAGATTTTGTGAGAAATTTTTACCGCAGTGTCCGTGAACAGCGACATAACAACAGTTGCGATGAATGCAAATCTGCCTACATAGCCTGCGCCGATTTTTGCGCCGTAACCTGTCATTTTTATTGCGTTTTTGAGCGGGTTGGTTGACTTGAGGGGGCGCACTGTTTCTTTTATTCGGCCCCAGCTCAGGAGATTTCCAACCCATTTGAACGGTTTTTGCCAGAATTTGACTTTTCCGCTCTTGATGTTTTTGAGTTCGGCTTTGAGTGTTTTATATGCTGCTTCATCGCCTGCTTTTCCGGCTGCGTTGAGCTTTTCGATAGTTTCATGGTATTTTTTGTAGTTTTCGGGGCTCATTCCTATGTTTTTCAGGCCCGCTGCTTTGTTGAATACGCGCAATTGGAGGCCCATTGTGAGCATCATTGCCATAAAGCTGGCCATTGACTCTGCAAAGGTTTTAAATCTGTCGCCTTTTGGTGCGTCCAGCCCCTCTTTTAATGACTGAGCAAGGAAAAATGCCTGCAAAGCAACTGCCAATTTGCCGCCTGCCATGCCGTTTGAAAGAGCTTCGAGCGCACGGAATGTGCCGCCAGAGAGTTTTTTGCCTAATGAATTGGTTATGTTTTTATAATTTTGGGTTAGACGCATTTTGTTGTAGATTTCGCCGAGAGTTCCGCCTTTTTGCAGGAATTTCGGCATTGGAACCCAGGCTTTTGAGGTGTTGAAAAACTCTGCATGCGTTTCAGGGTGCGCTTTTAACGCTTCAAAGATTTCTTTTGTATATTTGTGCGAATCTTTTGCTGTTTTTTCAAGAATATCTTTAAAAACTGTAGTGCCATGAGCCTTGTCATATGCTTCCATGAGCTCTCTTGCGCTTGTTGCAAGGTGCCCCATCGTACCGGTTGCCTGTCCCTGAGCCATTGAGCCGCCGACACTCGGTTTTGTCCAGATACTTCTTAAAATTTCGGATTTATTTACAACATTGTTTTTGAACCATTCATTAAATGCGGCAAGTTTTGTGCCTGTGCTTTTAAGAGCGGGTTTGTTGCCCAATCTGTCGCCGAATTGTTCGATTTTTCCGAAAAAAGTGTCGTCATAGTTGCCGCGGAGCTGTTTATTCAAAACAGATGATGCCCACAAAAGCGGAATCCCGAAACCTAAGGCCCCGCCGATTAAAACAGCCGGATTGTCCTGCGTTTTTTGGGCTTGTTTGAGTAATGTATTGTCTTCGATTTTTTTAGCACCTGCGTTGATTTGCGGATTGTTCGGATAAGCCGCAAAATTTGGGTTTTGACCCGGAAAATATGTGCTATTAATGTTTGATTGCATTATCTAACCTACTATATAACATTACCTGTATAAATAAAAACATTCGTGCCGAAATTCTTGCTTTATTATGAAGAAATGTTAACATTTAATTATTTTTTCCGGCGTAATCACAAAATCGGCTTTTTTATCAAAATTTTCTGCCGGAATTTCCTCACACAGCAGCTCTTCGTAAATCACAATCGCTGTTTTTGTGTTTTCTTGTAATTTCCCTAAAAAACGGTCATAATAACCTTTTCCATAGCCGATTCTGTATCCGGATTTGTCTGCACATACGGCAGGAATGAAAACTAAATCAAGATTTAAAGCAGAATCGCCGCATTTTGCTGCGGGCTCTTGAATATTGTATTTTCCGCAAACAAGCGGCGTGTTTTCATCAAAGAAAACCGGAACAATCTCGTCATTTGAGATTTTGGGCAGGTGAAAAATTTTTTTACAGCTTGTGCATAGCGGCAAAAGGTTGATTTCATTGTTAATCGGGTGGTAAATCATGATATTTTGCGCTGATTTAAATTCCTCCCAGTTTAGAATTTTTTCCAGAATTTTTTTTGAGGCGCTTTCGCAATTCAAATTTTTTCTTATGATTTTCGATTTTTGTCTTAGTTGATTTTTCATATATAACTTTACATTCCGGCAATTTTTATATATAATATTATAACCACATAATGGTAATTTTTGAATGGACAAAAAAAAGTTAAGTATTAAACTTAAAAACGCTCGAATAGAAGCTGGATTGAAACAAGAAGACATCGCGAAGTTAATGAATCTGCCTATTTCTGCAATTTCAGTTATAGAAAACGGAAAAAGAGGCGTGGATGTTATTGAACTTTTGAGATTCGCTGAATTTTACCACAAACCGGTTGACTGGTTCTTCAACAGCGGGCAAAACCCTGACAGAAGACGCTGGTATGACAAAGATTCCCAACTACGCGAGGCTGTTGAATTATTAAGAATCGCCCCCGCACGCTATCAAAAAAGCTGCGCATGTGCTATTATAGGATTCTTAAAAGACAGCGGACTTGTTAAGTAAATGGATGATAATCAAAACGATATTTGTCATTTAGTGAATCCGGAGTTTTCCGAACACGGCTATATTCAGGTTTATACAGGCAACGGCAAGGGAAAAACCACTGCCTCGCTCGGGCTTGCCACAAGAGCGCTGGGACGCGGGTGGAAGGTGCTTATTGTGATGTTCACAAAAGGCGGTAACAACTATGGTGAACTGAATACTTTTCTTAATCTTGCCCCCGTGCTGAAGCAAAAAATAAAAATTGTGCAGGCAGGGCTGGACAGGATAGTTTATTCCAACAATATTTCCGACGAAGACCGAAAAGTCGTGTCAGATGGCTGGGCTCTGGCCAAAAAAGCTATTTTAAACAATGAATATCAGATGGTAATCCTTGATGAGGCCAATATTGCGCTCGATTTGGGGCTAATCAGGCTGGATGATATGCTTGAAACTCTCAAAAATAAGCCCGACAGGATGGAAATAGTTCTGACCGGCAGAAATGCAAAGCCCGAAATAATCGAAATCGCACATCTGGTTTCTGAAATTCAGCCCGTAAAACATTACTGGGACAAAGGCATAAGTGCGAGGGAAGGTATTGAATTTTAACTAATTTAGTGGTTTACTTGTAATAATAGCGGATAGAACAGGAGAGTATTATGAGTCAGCCTTTTGCACAACAGTTTAAAACCAGATTGGCACTTTTGGTGTTTATAAAAGGTGCTGCTGCTCCGATGGTTTTGTATTTTGAGGATGTCAAGGCTGAATATGATGAGTTTTTGGCTGCAATGCAGCTTCCTGTGGGCAAATTGATTGAAAAAGAGCCCATCGGGCCTATTAAAAAGGTCGCTGTAATGTCGAACCAGATTGCTTCTCTGGCTATTCAGGAAGAACTTTGCCAACAGTAAGGGGTGTTAATGAAGTTAATTGAAATCAAAAACAATTTTGCAAAGCTCTATTATCTTCCGGCGGAAGAAGAGCTGAATATCGGCGATTTTTTGACAATTAACGACGGCTCTAAAAAACTTGCGGCACAGGTTGTGACCATTGAATCCACCAGCAAAGAGGATACAAACTGCGCTGTTGTAAAATTCAGCTTTAATCTTAACGAAAACTGCTCTGCAAGCGCATACACCGGCTATGTTCCCGCGCTTAATTCAAAAATCTGCAAAACCGACGCAAATGTAATAAAAAATATCTTCTCCAAAAAGGAAAAATCTGAGATTCTGGGCGATTTTGCTTCTTATCCGGAGCTTGATTTTTGCGTTGACAGCTCTTTTGCAAACAGTTTTACATGCGTTCAGTCCGATAGGATTGAAAACACAAAATATGTCCTTAACAAGCTGGCAAATGCGGCTCAACACGGCCTCATTGTTGACTTTGACGGCACGCTTGAGGTCGAAAATGCTTTTGTTTTCGAGCTTGGCAAGAATTTTAAGCTCCCGATTAGCGTAGAAACTCTAAATTATATCTATGAAAACGACCTTATCGGCCTGACCGTTGAACAAAAGACGATTATTCAGGATATTGTGCTGGAAATTCAGGAGTATATTGAGTCCGAGGATAGCGGATATATCCCTTTCAACACGCTGCTTTCCGTTGTTGAGGAAATTTATAAAGAGGACAAATCCGTAAGCATTATTTTGTTCAGAAACAAGCTTCTGAAATACGGACAGATGAAGCTTTTTGCCTCTGAAGACGCTGAAATTGAGGCGCTTTTTGAAACTGTTGAAAAAAGAAATCTGGTTATTTTGAACCTTGAAAATGTTCCCCCTAACTGGAAAAAAGAGGCGCTAAATTTTGTTACCGGCCATACAAACGGCGAATTAAGGCTTTTTATGAATCTTGAGGACGAATCGGTCGATAAAAAGCTGCTGATGAACCTTTACAAAAAACCGAACATAAAACCGGTAATTTCTTCTGCATATTCTTCAAAATATGCAACAACTTTAAAATCCCTCGCGAGAAATATCCTCCTTTTTGCCCCGCAGGAGGAGCAAAAAAGCTATCCGACTTACACTTCCTTTCTTTCATTGTTAAGGGATGATGATTTTGTGCTGTCGGGCGAGCAAACTTTTTATACACCTTTGATTTTGACCCCGCATGTGCCCAAAATCCCTGTGGAAGAAGCGGTTGAAGAAGAAATTATTGAACAGCCGGAAATAGTTGACGAGCTGCCTGCCGCGCTTGAGGATGAAACTGATGTTTCGGATATAAAAACTATTTTTGAGGAATCTGTTGAGGATGAAATTGCAAAAGACGTTGATTCAATGTTCTATGCTTCGCCAAAAGAGGAAAATCCCGCGCCTGTGGAAGCTTTGAGCCCTCAGGAAGAAGAACTCCCCGTTCTTGACGAACCGGAGCCGTTGGGAGAACCCGAACCGCTTCATGAAGAGCTTACGCAGGAGGAATTGCCTGTTTCTGAGGTTGAGGAAGCGGAATCTGATACGTTTACTGAGCTTGAAGAAGCCCCGGAGGCACATGAAGAGCCGGAAGCGGATGATTTGTTCTCTGAAAGTGATTTGGATATCCTTGATGAACTTGATGATGACGAAGAAGATGAAGACGGGGAAACCATTGAATTGGATTTGGGCGCTGATGAGGCGCAATCCGACGACTCCGCAGAAATCTTTGATATAGAACAGCTTCCGCATTTGGAGGATTCTGCTGATAATATTGAAACTCACGACGCTGAACCTGAAGAAGCCGATATTTCCATTGATGAGCTGTCAGAGCTTGATACTTTATCTGATGAGGAGCCCGCAGAACCTTCCGGTTTTGATGACGATGAGTTAGAGCCGTTAATATCCGATGATGATGAGCCCTCTGAACCCGAATATGAGGAACCTGTTGAAGAACAAAAGCCCCAGGCTCCCAACATTCCTGTTTACACTACCGGAATGGACGAAAACCTGCGACCTGACGAAACAATAAAAGTTGCCGAAGGAAATATTGTCTATCACCAGAAGTACGGCCGCGGGGTTGTGGAACAAATTATTACTTACGGAAAGAAAACACTTTGTTCTATCCAGTTTGATAATGTGGGAAGACGGCTTCTTGACCCGAATCTCGCTGATTTGAAACAAGCTTAACTGTGGACTGAATAGAAAACCTGTGTTATTCTAAAAACAGGTGAAAGTATGAACCAATACGTTAATCAATACAAAAAAACTGCCGTAAACACCGCCTCCAAAGAGCAAATTTTGCTCATGCTTTATGACGGTGCAATCAAGTTTTTGCACAAAGCTAAACTGGCTTTTGAAACAAAGGATATTGAGCAGATTCATATTAACCTGACAAAAGCTGAAAGAATTATAACCGAATTTCAATCCACTCTCGACATGGAAAACGGCGGCAGATTCGCTGAAGAGCTCTATGCGCTTTATGAGTACCTGAATAACAGGCTTTTTCTTGCAAATATTAAAAAACGCACGGATTATGTGGATGAAGTTCTAAAACATCTTACGGAACTGCGCGACACGTGGCGTGAGGCGATAATGAAGTTCAAAGCAGAAGGCCACAGCCTCGCAGAACTTGAAAATTCCGGCGCAGATGGCCCTCCTGAGGAAGAAATCCCACGCCTTGAAGACGATTTTGAGATATAATTATGAGTTTAAATATGGACAATCTGGAAATGAAGTACAAGCAGCTATACGAAATTTCTTTGCAAATCGGCGAACTGATTGAGCGCGGTTTGTATAATGAAATTTCTACCTATGCTGCAAAAAAAGACAAGGTTCTTGCCGAGGTTATTAAATTTTCTCAAAAAGTTGCGCAAAGCGGCGAGGACAGCTCTTATCTGAGGCCCCTGTGCTTAAAAATTGAGGCTCAGGAGAAGAAAAATCTCGAGGCTTTGAACAAAATCAGAGAGGAAATAAAAGAAGAACTTCACAAAAGCAATCAAACCCACAAAATTGTGAACGCATATTCTTCTTCTATCCCCGAGTCCGGCAATATCCTTGATTGCAGTGAATAGTATGATGAATTTTTTGCAAAATAAACAACTTGCGGCGTCACTTACCGTAATTTCAAATTTTATTCTTATTCTTTTTAAATTTCTTGCAGGCTTTTTATCGGGAAGTATCAGTATAATTTCAGAGGCGGTGCATTCTTGCAGCGATTTGCTTGCGGCGGTCATAACGCTCGTTTCCGTGAAAAAATCTGAAAAACCCGCTGATGATGACCATCAGTTTGGCCATGGAAAGTATGAGGATTTTTCGGGTTTAGTGCAGGGCGTGCTTATAATAGCAGCGGCAGCCTATATTATATGGGAATCTGCGCAAAAATTGAGCGGAAAAGTCGAGCCAATATCACATCCGGAGCTGGCCATCGGGGTAATGCTAATTTCTGTGCTTGTGAACTGGATTTTGTGCATTTATCTGTTCAAAGTTGCGAAAAATACGGATTCTATTGCAATTTACGCTGACGCAGAGCACCTGAGGACGGATATTTATTCCTCTTTTGCTGTTTTTGCAGGTCTGCTGGCAATCAAATTGACCGGCTGCCATTTTCTCGATCCTGTGATTGCTTTGCTTGTTGCGGCTTTTATTGTAAACTCCGGCTGGAAAATCTGCAGGGATTCTTCGGATAATTTGCTTGATGCGTCGCTTCCGCAGGCTGATATTGAGGCAATTGAAGAAATTATTAAAGGATATGAAGACATAAGGGATATTAAAAACATAAAAACCCGAAAATCCGGCAAAGACAAGGAAATCGTGATAACTTTGCATGTTGACGGCCGAAAAACCATTGCTTTTGCGCACAGGCTTTGCGATGAAGTTGAATCAGCAGTCGAAAAACGGCTCGGTAATACGTCTGTCACGATTCATATTGAGCCTTTGAACTGCGAGCAGGCCGCACAGGTCAAATAGTTCCGCCAGTTTTCCGTAATGTCCGCTATTAAGCAGCTCAAAAAATCTTTCAAACGCCTGCGGAGCCAGTTTTTTGACCGTTTCTTTATCAACATAAAGCCCCTCGGCAAAACGTGCAAAAAGCTCTGACGGACGGGAATAATATTTGTTTAGCCTGTTAATTCTCGCTGAAATCCGCTTCATCATCCGCTGGTGCGATTTTAGATTTATATAAGCAGCAAAATATTCGTCAAACTGCGGAAAATCCGCAAGAAAATCCTTTGCGTAGTACGTTTTTATCCTGCCGGAGAACGGCGTTTTGACTTTTACGCGGTCGTATTTGAGAAGATAGCGTGCGTCCGTTCTTTTTAGCGGTGAATCGAGCTTTTTATACGGTGCGGAGCGCTTAAAATCAGGGTATTTTGACTTGATTTTTGCGTCAAGCTCCTTTATTAAGGCTTTTTCACGAGTTTTCATATCGTTCAGGCGCTGCAATGCCGTATTTTTGTCCACGAATTTTGTTACCTCAAGCAATTCTTTTTCAATTTGAGCAGTGTTTTGCGTTTTGAAAAGCGTTTTAAGGCTTCCATGGTTCCTTGCAACATCGGGTTCCAGGCAATAATGCGCATAATGCGCAAATTCATGCACAAGCACCTCGATTTTTCGCCCGACATCCAGAACGGACGAAATATCTATCCTGTTTTTCATAAAAAATCCCTGATGTCCTCTTGCGCGGGTTCCGGTATTTACGCTGATTCCGCAGTCTTTTACAAATTTTACAAGGATTTTGAACTTTTCTTCAGGGCTCATTTTGTTGAATCCGCAATCCACTTCAAATACTCATCATGCCCGAGCTCAACCGGCACAGCAACGATTTCGGGCACAGAATATTCATGCAGCGAGAGAATTTTCTCTTTTAATGCGTCAAATTTGGATTTTTGCGTCTTAATAATCAAAAGCAGCTCTTTATCCGTCTGAACCTGCCCCTCCCAGCGATAAACCGAGGTTACGCTGTCAATTATATTCACGCACGCAGCAAGCTGTTCGTCAACGAGCGAAGTTGCGATAAGGTTTGCGCTAAAATCATTTGGTACAGTGCAGTAAACAAGAATATTTTCCATAAATTGTTCCTTTTTAAATCATTTTGTGCGGATTTAGTATATTTTTCGGGTCAAAAAGCTTTTTAATCGACCTCATTACGTTCAGCGTGTCATTTCCGAGCGCCTGCGGCAAGAATTCGGCTTTCTGGCAGCCAATCCCATGCTCTCCGGAAAGCGTTCCGCCAAGACTCAATGAAAGCTCAAATAATTCGGCTTTTGCTTTTTGAAAATTGCATTTTTGCGCCTCATCGCGCAAATCCAGAGCAAAATTCGGATGAATATTGCCGTCGCCGATGTGCCCCATTATCATAGTGATAAGATTGTACTTTTCGGAAATCCTTTCAATGCCCTTTGCCAGCTCATAAATCTTTGAGCGCGGCACAACAACATCCTCTGTAATCACATTTGGCGCTAATTTTGCACATGCCCCAAAAGAAGCCCGTCTTGCTGTCCAGATTCGCTTTTTGTGCTCTTCATCGCGGGCGCATTCTATGTGCGAAGAATGAAATTTGCCGCATTCTGACACAACAAGCTCCTGCTGGTGCTCCACAGAGGCCTTGTCGCCGTCAACTTCAATCAGCAAAACCGCTTCTTTGTCGCATAAAAGCCCGGACGGGAAAAATTGTTCGATTGTCTGGAGTGTTTTTTTATCAAGTAAATCGACAACCGACGGTGTGAGATGATTATTTATAATCGAGCTGACCGCGTTCACAGCGTCGTCAAGGCGGTCAAAATATGCAAGCAGCACATTTGAGCATTCAGGTTTGGGAATAAGCTTTAAAACAGCCTCTGTAACAATCCCTAAAGTGCCCTCGGAGCCCGTAAAAAGCTGTGTAAGGTTGTATCCCGTTACGTTTTTTGGCGTTTGGGCGCCTGTGCGAATGATTTTTCCGTCCGCAAGCACAACCTCCAAATCCAGCACGTAATCTTTCACTGTTCCGTATTTAAACGCCCTCGGCCCGCCCGAAGAAAGCGCAATTCCGCCGCCGATAGTTGATACAGCGAGGTTTGACGGGTCAGGCGGATAAAATAACCCTGCTTTTTCGGCTTCTTTTTGGATATCGGCAATAACTGCCCCCGGCTGTACGCGGCAGGTTAAATTGTTGATGTTGAGTTCCAAAATTTTGTTCATTTTTGAAAAATGAAGAATGATTCCGCCATCGACAGGTGCGCAGCCGCCCGCGTGGTTGGTTCCAGCGCCGCGCGCAATGACAGGAATGTTGTAGCGGTTTGCAATTTTCATTATATTGGCTGTTTGTCCGGTGGTTTCAGGGAAAACGACCATGCATGGCTTATCCGCCTTAAATTCAAGGTGCGCGCAATCATACGCGTAGGCATAAACCCCCTCTAAATCGGCGATTATGTTATCTTCTCCGGCAATATTCTTAATTTCTTCATAAATTCCGCGCTCAAAGCGGATATTTTTATCTAAAAGCATACCTAGATTATACTCTATAAACTTCTCATTTTAAAATTCTTAAGAACATTTTAATAATAAATGTAATATCTCTTCCAAGTACCCGTCTAATGATTATAAAAATCACAACGCCGCCTGATAATGTGGAAAATACAAGAGGAGAGAGATTATGCAGAAATTCTTTGTTACGATTATGTCCCTGTTGATTATGTCAACCGCCGCGCAGAAAGCAGAATGCGGGATTATTCCTATGAACAGGTTTGATGAAGATGAGGCTGTGGCAGAGATTTATGAAAAAATTACTCCCGCGATAGTTTCGGTTGAAGCGGACTTAAAAGACGGGCTTTCCAGCGGTACGGGCTGCATAATTGATTCAAAAGGCATAATTCTCACCAGTTCCCATGTAATTGACTCCGCAACAAATATTCAGGTCACAATGTCAACCGGAGAAGTCTTCAAAGGCGAAACTTTATCGCTTCTCGGCAAGGATAAAGACCTCGCATTGATAAAAATTAGCCCCAAAAGGCCGCTTCCTACTTTAAAACTCGGAGATTCCGAAAAAGTAAAGGTCGGGCAGCGCGTTCTGGCTATCGGGAACCCTTTTGGCTTTAACGGCACGCTCACAACCGGTATTGTGTCAAGAATTGATTATACAAAGAACAAAATTCAGACGGACGCTGCCATAAACCCGGGAAATTCAGGCGGGCCAATTCTCAATATTCATGGAGAGGTTATCGGAATCAGCCAATCTATTTACAATCCCGATAATAACATCTCAAACATCGGAATCGGTTTTGCAGTGCCGGTAAATGAGGCAAAAAACTTTATAAAACTCACGCTTTCCGGAAATTACATCTCAAAGGCGGATGAAAAGTAATGCACGAAACCACTACAAACGACCTTTTTTACAATCTTGATGATATTCGCAATCTGTTTTTTAAAGCAGATTGCGATAAATTCTACAAAGGGTATAAAATCAGCCGCCAACTTTCTCTATGGTCGCATGAAACCTGCCCTCAGGTTGTTTATTTTAGGAAATTAATAAAAAGTTGAACTTTTAATCGAAAATGTCATGCTGATCTTTTTTCAGCAGCTCATAAGCGAAAACAATGAAACAAGCTCAGGGCGGCAGTATATTATGTTTTTTGTAAACTTGTATATAAGTCTTTTTTCGCAGGGCTGGACAAAGTTTTGATTTTGTGCATAAATATAAAAGCAGATAAGTAAAAGAACTTGGAAAATGAGAATAAGAAAGTACCAAAAACGCTGTTTCTATACTAACTCGAAAGCTTTACATGATGTTAAAGCAGCTTTGCGCTGTAAATAAATTTATGTAAGGTCTTTTGAGGAATCAGAAGGCTTTTTTGTTGCTTTAAACCAAAAATTTAAACCTTTTGTAACAAAAAACAAAAAAATTAGCACATTTTTCAATTCAGAAGCTTTAAAAGTACATAAAAATTAAATGGAGAATTAATAAAATGAGAAATAACCGACGATACACAAGGAAAAACTCAAAAATCGTATTAGTTATGAATTTGGTTTGGGGTCTATAATCCCTGACCTTGTGTAAAGGAAAATTATGTCGTTAAAAATTGTATCAACATTTGGTGACCACACCTCATTATATCCACTAGCCGTAAAAGATTGCGTAAACAGTTTAGGTATGACTGCGTTTTCATACGACGCAGGCGGCAAAATCGAAGCAAAAGACAGATTTATAGACGAATTCGGCACTCAGGCAATTTGGCTCGGCGGTTTACCGTTTTTCAAATGGGCTTTCAACAAAACCGCATATAAAGCCGCAAAATTAAACCCGAATATCGACATGCGGCTCGTTGCTGACAAAGATCAGTTTGAAGTTGCAACAAAATATGCAAAAAAATACGCGAAAAAATTAGAGGATAAAAACCTCATAAATTCACTTACCGACGCGGGCAAACAATCAAAACTTTTCAGAAATCTTTTCCTTTCTAAATTTGCAACCGCAACAGCTTTAACGCTGGGCTCTTTCTTCACGCTCGTTAAGCTTAAACAGGAATATACAAAGAAGCAAATTGAAAAAGAATTCTGGGAAAAGAAAGCAAAAGAGGGCTTTTACAAAAACGATGTGGCAAAAAGTCAGGCATTTAAAGGCTTTGCAGCGAATTCCGCTCCAAAAACAGCAGAAGCTGACAATTCAAAAAAATCCCCCTCCTTTAAAGGCGCAGCAAGCTTTATGCAAAGTTTCATGTTCGACCCTGTAAAAAACCTTTTCATTGTTGATGCAGGAATCACGGGCGAAAGACTCGCAAGCTCAAGAACAAAATCCGAATTCGTTGAATATTCTATTAAAGAAGGCAGTTTGCTGCTGTTTATGTACGTTGCCGGAAGATACGTACAAAAAGGAATCGAAAAATTGAGCGAAAAAATCTTCAAAAAACCGATTGAGCTCCATGCCGAGTTCCTCGCTTCTGATGAGCTGAAAAATTCGATTTCCAGCGGCAAAATCAACAAAGATTTAGAAACTTTCTCAAAAATTGTTGACAACAAAAAAGCCATTTATGAATTCTTCTATGCTGATAAGAATTCGGGCAATATTATTGTTCAGGCGGCTAAAAAATCGGGAATTCTTTCTACTTTGAAAGACGCGTCCAAAAAAGATACAGGATTAATCAACCCTCACCAGTATATTGACGCTGAAAAAATGAAAGAACTTGCCAACAACCTGAAAAAAGTATCTGAAAGTTACAAAAAATCAGGCGAGGGGCTTGAACAGTTCCTTAAAAAAGCAACAAATCTTAAAATTGGTTCTGTTGCTGCGAATATTGGCGTTTCCTGCCTGTTCCTCGGGCTGATTGTTCCTTATGCAATGCTAAAATACAGAGAAAAACAGAACGGCAATAAGGAATTCCACGTCCAGAAGCAGATTCAGCAAAATCTTGAGAACAATTTCAAAGCAAGATACAATGCCTAGCGCAAAATGAACGCCTTATACCATAAGGCCACCATGCTTTTAAAGTAAATGTAAATTTTTATTAAAATTAATATTAAAATGTTATCATTTTTTCCTAAAATGATTTACTATAACATGTAACAAATCCCCAAATCTCCTCCCAAGATTATGAAGTATAAGCAGCAAGGCTGCTTTTTTTTTGCGTAAATTATTTTAATCTTGACTTAATTGTTAAAAAATCTTAATAATAGAGTATGCAAATAGCAAATTTTTGTTTTATGATACTTAAAGCAAACGTAAAAGAATTTTAAGTTAAGTTCTAATGGAGAAAAAATGTTAAACGTTTCAATGAATTGCTCACCTATCCGCCCCTCATTTGCAAGAAATGAAGACCGAATCAGACGGCGTAATGAAATGCTCGATGATATGTCGGTTACAACGCGTGTTCTCAAGGATAGAAACGCTGATGATGAAACTAAAGCCCGTGAGCTGGACAAATTGGGTAATAAAATTTCTAAATCTATGAATCCGACAAGCCCTTTTAAAACTGTTGTCGTAACCGGAATCACTACAGGAACGGGATTTTTGCTCGGAAGAAAAGTTGTTGGCAAACGCGCCCTTGAAATCGTTGGAAAAAACACAAAAATCCTCGATAATCTCTCTGCAAAAACAGAAAAAATGTTCAATAGATTAAAAGGCATTAAATCCAGCGAAGAAAAAACTTTCAAAGGCTTTATGACCAGATTGGCTAATGATTTAACACAAAAACTTGAAAAAGCAGGCACGAAAAATATTTCTGTTGACGAATTAAAAACACTTCAGGAAAATCCTGCACAACTCAGAAAAACTATTGCACAAAACCTGACCAAAGACGGAATTACCACTACTGGAGCACTTGTTGGTGCCGGTGCCGGCTTTGAACAGGGCGTCAGAGATAACGATAAAAACGGAAAACCCGATGTTATCCAGAATCTTCAGGAAGCAAGCACAATGTCAACCTTTATGAAAGCTTTAAACCTCGCTTCTGACATTGCATGCTAATAAAATAACAAATTCTCATAAAAAAACTGCTTCCCCGACCGGAGGCAGTTTTTTTATGCTAATCTGATTTTATGAACGAATTGTTTAAGGTCAAATTGATAAAAGCGAACAGGGCAGAACTTGAGAAAATCGGCTTTGATTCTTCTTATGCGCGGCAGGGCACGGACAAACACCGATTTTTGTCCTTGAAAATTTATTCTTTGTCACCTGCGCAGGCAAATATCATCAAACAGGCTGCGCTCGCAGGCGGCACCGACGCAGCTGTTCACAGGGAGGTTATTACCGGCAAAATCGAAAAGTCTGATTGCATTCTTTCCGGAAGTTTGTCCGAATTGAAAAAAATCGCTGAAAAACTTTCGTGCCAGCCTTTTAAACTCGGTATTCTTGGCAAAAAAATCCTTGAGCTTATTGAAATTCAACCTGAACCGATAAAAATCCGCAATACTGTTTTCGATTGGGAAAGACCTTATATTATGGGGATTTTAAATGTCACTCCTGACTCTTCTTCTGACGGCGGTGAGTTTTTTGACACTAAAAAAGCGGTTTTGCATGCTGCGGATTTAATAGAAAATGGCGCAGATATCATTGATATAGGCGGTGAATCGACCCGTCCTTATGCTCAAAAGGTTGATGTTAATGAGGAAATCAGGCGTGTTGTTCCTGTTATTGAACAAATCAGGGCTTTGTTTCCGGAAATGCCGGTTAGTATTGATACAAGAAATTCAAAAACGGTAAAAGCGGCTTTTGACGCGGGTGCGGACATTATAAACGATGTTTCTGCAATGGAATGGGATTCAAAGATGAAAAAAACGGCCCAGGAGCTTGATGTTCCGGTGGTTTTGAACCACTCAAAAGGAACTCCCGAAAATATGCAGGAAAATCCGCAATATTTTGATATTTCAGAAGAAATTTATGATTATTTTGCCCGAAAAATCAATGAACTCACAGAATACGGGTTTTTAAAAAAGAATTTGATAATTGACCCCGGTATTGGCTTCGGAAAAACAAAGGAGCAAAATTTTGAGCTTTTAAAATCGGTTGCAACCCTGAAAAGCCTTGGCTGCCCGCTTCTGGTCGGCCATTCAAGAAAAACTTTCTTAAAAGAGCAAATCGGCTCAGAAAATATAGCGGATTTGGACAGAGCAACAAATATAATCAGCTCCTATCTTGTAAATGAGGGCGTGAACTTTCTGCGGGTGCACAATGCGGGCGATTTGAAAATGCTTTTGGATTTAAATAGGGCGCTATTTTGAAGATTTTGATATATTTTGAAAAACTTCGTCAAAAGTTTCTATTGGCGTAAATTTGTAGCCGCAATTTTCCGCCAGCTCCCCGCCCATCATAAAAATCGCTTCCTGCGGGTATCTGCGGCAAATTCCTGGGCGTTTTTTGTGGATTTTGCACAGATTTGTCTTTGAATCAAGATTCTGGCATTCAAAAATCAGCCCGATTTCATCTTTTCCGGTAACTTTCAGGTATGTATAAAAAGGATGGAGTTTTCTGAGTTTTTGAAATTCTTCTTCTGTTTGTACGACATTTTTTGCGTGCCGGACATAAATTTGCTTGCAGCAGCGGCCGCAGCCGAGGCATTTTCCTGTTCTGTAATATGTTCTTCTTAAAATATTTTTGTAAAAAAACTTTTTCAGCCTATTCAGCACTATCTATTCTTCCTCTTGTTGCAAGAATTCGTTTGCATTCGGTCTTGCATTTCAATGCGTAGGAGCTTTCTTTTGAGTTGCTCTCTGCGAGCAGTATAATTCTATCACACATTTCTACGCATTGTTTGAGAAGATTGTTGTTCATTGCATTATTTATTCTTGAATAAAGGTCTGCAATAACAAAAGGTTCCGGCTGGATATAAGTTTTTAGCACCTGAATTTTGTGTTCTACATCAGCCAGCTCGTCAGGTGAAAGCAAATATGCGTTTTCGTATTCGACAAGGGCGTCTTCGTACAGGTTTTTTGCTTCAAAATCCTTAGCTTCCTTTAAATGTATATCTGAATTTTCTTTTGTTTTAACTTTAAATACAAGCGAATTCGCTTTTTCTGTAATAACTTTTGCCTTTTGTGAAGTTTTGGGCATCATGTCAGAGCAGCGTTTGTAAAAACAGTAAGCCCAGTCTTTTTTCCCTTTTCGCTCAAAGATTGTCGCTATATTCCAGAGTACAAGTGGTGAATACGGAAAATTTTTATAAACTGTCAGGAAAAAGTCCAGCGCTTTGTCATAATCTTTTGTGAACATAAAAATTTGTCCGAGGTTGTTATAAACCGTCGGCAAATCCGCATAAATCGAAATCATTTTCAGGTTAATTGTAGCCATGAGCTTTAGATTGCCGGTGTTTTTCAATGCTGCAAGCTTTTTGAAATAGTAATCAACCTTTGTGCGAAGCCTTAACATAGATTCTTTCACAGAAAGATATTCTCTGGTCATGTTATTGCGGTTGTATCTAAGGTATCGCTCGAAAAATTTTGTGGATTTAATGCGGCAACCTTTTTGATTGTATGCTATGGCAAGGTTAAGGCAAACAACAGGGTTTTCCGGCTGGATTGAAAAAGCCTTTGTCCAGTTTTCAATAGCTTGAGCAGCATCTCCCTGCACAAATTGTACATTGGCAATATTAATGTATGCGTTGTACTCTTTTTCGTTAATTTCAACGGCTTTTTGCCAGCTTTTTAAAGCGCTGTCGATTTTGTTTTGTTTCCGGTAGCAGTTTCCTATGAGCACATGCACGTAGGAGCTTTTTAGCAGGTCTTTGTCGTTTAAAACCAGGTTAAGCGTTTCCTGAATGTTTTCTGCATTGTAGTACTCGACTGCTTTTGTTATTTTCGCTCTCATGCCCTCTTCTGTGTCATGCAGCGAGGCTGAGGTTATGGTTGTAGAAAGATTTACGTTGTTCATCTAAACTCCAGACGGGCTATCCCAGTAAATCTTTTAGAAAATTCCTGTTGTTAAACATTCCCTCAATGACTTTTTCGCTAAATTCCCCGTCATCAGCCTGAAAAACCTTTTCCATAACGAGTTTGTTATGACTTGTGTCTTCAGGATTGGACAATGCCAGATTTGTGAATTTTTTTACTTCCAAGTCACGCTGGTAGAGTTTTATGGCTTCTTTAGAGATGTTGGATTCATCTATGAGAAGAGTTTTGTCTATTTCAGCGTAAGGGTTTTTGTTTTTATTTTGTATTTTTTCAATATCGGTTTCTTGAACAAGGTTCTTATTTGCGAGTTCTTGTGCTGAGATTCCGTTTAACATATCCTTTTCTCCCCTTAATAATATTATGATTATAAGCCGGGTTTTTACTATAATCATGTGGTCAATTTTTATAGACCACATGGTCAATATGGCGCATGCCCGTTAATGTTCTTAATATGTTGTGAAATATGACAATAAATACTATAATAACCTTTAAAGGATAAATAATGGCATCAGTAATTGATTCTATAAGAACAGTATATACGGACAACTATTCCCTCGTAAAATTGGGAGTTTTTGGCTATCTTGTTTTTATCATTTATTCTTTTGTCAGCAGCAAACCCGAAATGCAGGTGATGAATTATATCTGGTTTGTGTTGATAGTGTTTTTTTATGTGGGTTATTTTTCGGTAATTATGCACAACCGCATTACGCAGAATCTTGCAGTGCTTCCAATGATTAATCCTGTCATTTTTTTATCCATTTGTGTTAAGGGACTGGCGGTTATGCTTCCGTATTTGATTGTCGGGCTGCCTCTTGTAAATCTTGTTGTCGGATTGTTCAATTTCGACGGAATACCCCAGCAAATAGCCATTGGCATTATCCAGCTGATTGTAGTTTTTGTTGCTCTTACTGCTCTTATTTATTTTTCCTGCGAATATAAAGTGAAAGACGGTTATGATTTTGCCAAAATTTTCAGCAGTTTTCAGGATGTGCTTGTTTATGCGCTTGTTTGCGTAATCGCGCTGCTGTTTGTTAATATTTTTATTGCTGTGCCGGTTTTATACCTTGCTTATTCCTTTTTTGACCTGGGAGGGGTCTTCAAATACGCTGTTTGCTACCTTGTGACGATGAACCTTGCTTTTCTTGCTGATTATTGCGGGCAGCTCTGGTTTGATTTGGACAGCAGGAATAACTATTATTAATTTTTAACAATTTGTTGTTCTGTTTTGTTAAATGTGCAAAAATTATAAATAGAACAGGCTTGAGGATGAGAAAATGCAAAAAAGTTTGTTAATTGTTGATGATGATGATGAAATCAGAGAACTGCTTGAGTTTGACCTTGCACAGAGCGGTTATAAAGTGGATACAGCGCAAAACGGCTTTGATGGGCTTGAAAAAGCGGTGAATAATTACTACGATTTGGTTCTGCTGGATGTCATGATGCCTAAAATGAATGGTTTTGACGTGTGCAAAAACATTAGAAAGAGCAAACCGGAGCTTCCTGTGCTTCTTTTGACTGCAAAAGGCACGATTGACGATAAAACTCAGGGCTTTGACTGCGGCGCGGACGATTATCTCGTAAAACCTTTTGATATTCAGGAGGTTCTTCTCAGGGTAAGGGCACTTTTGCGCAGAAAATCGGACTCTCAGCCCGAGCAGCTGCTAAAAAAAGAGATTTTGAAAATGGGTGAAATCGAAATCTTTCCGGAATCACTTGAGGCGTTTATTAACGACAAAAAAACAAAGCTTACTCCGACAGAATTCGAGATTTTGTATTGCCTTATGCAGCATTTTAATAAGGCGGTGCCCCTTGCGACGCTTCTTGATGAGGTCTGGGGGTATGATTCGGATGAAGATGTCCGCATGCTGAGGGTTCATGTCGGCGGTTTGAGGCAAAAAATAGAAAAAGACACAAAAAATCCCAGATATCTTCATACTGTAACGAATGTAGGCTACAAACTCACTCCCTGCGGTGATGAAGAGGTATAATGAAGAAATTTGAGGGCGCAAAGAAAATAAAACGTCTTAAAATTGTCGAGCAGATTATAATAGTGCTTTTTATGGCTGTTATTTTCCCGCTTGTTATCAGCGCTGTAATCATCAACAATATCAACCAGCATGCTGTAAGAAATGAGCTAAAATATTCGGCTCTGATTATTTCCGAATCCATTGCATCAAACATTGAAACCTTTTTCCAGACCGGAAAAGACGAACTTGACGGTATTGTGCTGGGTTTAAAATATATAAAGTCCGATTATCTTCAAGATGTGTATTTAAAGGACATTTTGCTCCATTCTGAGATTTTTAAATCCTTTGAAACCGAATATACCGCACCCGGCGAGAGTTATCCCTCGGGCGAGGACTCTGTAAAATTCAACAGAGAAGATAATACAGTAAATGTTGTGCAAAAAATCAACGATATTGAAAAACTCAAAGCCTCCATTAATCTGGATTTGTTTGATGACAAGGTTTTTAACATTTTTAAGGATTCAAACAGGCAAATCTATGTTATAAACTACAAAAATGAGCTCATATCCTCACACAATTACAACGAAGCTGACTTTAAAAGCGCGCTTTCTGCCCTGCCAAAGTCAATGAAAGAGCAGGAACCGGTCATTTTCGGCAGGGTTAAAAACCAGCCTCTTGCTTATTACAAGCTAACTTCGCCCAAAATGATTATTCTGGTAAATACCACAAGCCAGATTACAAATACAACCATTAATAAAGCGCGTTTTCGCATTATTCTGGCGCTTTCGCTCACAGCGCTGTTTATTTTTACTATAGTTCTGCTTTACACTTATTACCTTTATATCAATATCCGCCAGCTTTTCAAGGGCATAATGGCGCTTTCTCTCGGGAACTACAAGAGGAAAATCCGCCTTTTAACCAATGTTTTCACGCCTTACGAAATTATTTTTCTTGCTATTGAGTTCAATAAAATGGTTGATGAAATTAATAATTCCTACAGGCAGCTAAAACAAAAAAACAAAGAGCTCAAAAAACTCGACGAATTCCGCTCAAACCTCGTGGATACGGTCAGCCATGAATTCAGAACCCCTCTAACCAGCATAAAAGGCTACACCTCAAGATTATTGCGTCAGGATATCGAAATTGATGAGGCAACAAAGCAAAAATCGCTCAAAGTGATTAAATCCCAGTCCGAACGCCTGAGCAGAATGGTCGAGGATTTGCTGGTTATCCCTGATATTGAGGGCGCAAAGCTAAATCTTAACATTGAGCCGGTGAATATTGCCGATTTGATAAACGATTCGCTTATTTCTGTTAAAAACAAGGAGCAGCATGAGCTATTTGTCGAAATTCCCGATGATTTTCCGCCTGTAATGGCCGACAAAGACCGACTTGAGCAAATTATGATTAACCTCATAGAAAACGCAAATAAATATGCGTACGAAGATTCAGATATAAAGGTTTCTGTCCAAAAAGAGGGCTCAAAAGCCGTTATTACCGTGGAAAACAACGCTGATTACATTTCGCATGAGGTCTTGAACAAACTTTTCGGCAAATTTATCAGAATTGATGACAAAACTACCCGCACAACCAGAGGAACCGGTCTTGGCCTGTTTATTGTTAAAGGGCTGGTGCTCGCAATGAACGGGCATATAGAACTAAAATCCACAGAAGATAACAAATTTTATGCAATTGTTAAGTTTCCGCTGGCATGACCCAAAAACAGCTTATGTTTAAGCTAGAATTTTATTAATCAGCAAAATTACGGAGAGAGAATAATGAAGTTAAAAGATACACAGGCGCTGGATTCGTTTAATTACGGATATTTGCTCAAAAGAGTTTATAAATACATAAAACCATATATGTTTCGTGTGATTATGGGCTTTATTATTGCTATTCCTGTCGGTTTGCTTGACGGCGTGGTTGCTTATGCGCTTAAACCTTATATGGACGAGGTTTTGATTAAGAAAAATATGCTTCTGGCGGTGATTATTCCGTTCGGAATTGTGTTTTTTGCCGGTTTGCAGGGCGTTTTGAGGTATTTGAACGAGTATCTGGCTAACTGGTGCGGCCAAAAAGTCACAAATGCCGTTAAAATCGGACTTTTTGAAAAACTGGTGACTATGGATTCGCGTTTCTTTGACGAAAATTCCTCTGGAATCGTCCTGACGCGTTTTCTTTCCGATCCGGAAACCGCTTCAAGAGGCATTCTTGACAATATTAAGGCTTTTGTTACCGCGGTTTGCGGCGCTGTTGCGCTTGTCGGCGTAATGCTGTATAACTCCTGGATTCTTGCGCTTGTGGGCGTTATCGTGCTTTTTATCGCATTTTTGCCCGTGGCGCTGATTAGAAAAAGAATTAAATCCGCTTCAAATAAAAATATGAAAATAGGCGGCGATTTGACCACGAATTTCAACGAAACCTATTCAGGCAATAAAATCATGACCGCATATAACCTGAATAAATACCAGCTGGACAAATTTGTGCAAAATATCCATGACATGTTTGATGTAAACATGTCCCTCGTAAAGCGCTCTGCGTGGATGTCGCCGATTATGTATTTAATTGCGTCGGTCGGGATTGCGCTTGTGTTCGGATTTGGTACTTATCTCGTGATTTCGGGTCAAATGACAGGCGGCGGGCTGGCTTCGTTCGTTACTTCGCTTTTGCTTTTGTACAAACCGGTTAAAACCATGGGCAATACGCTTACAACGCTGCAAACTTTGTTTGTTGCTCTGGGCAGAACTTTTGAGCTCTTTGATATGCAGCCTGAAATCAAAGACAAAGAAGGCGCGGCAACGCTGGAACACGTCAAAGAGGGCGTGGCTTTTGACAATGTTTCCTTTGAATACGAAGAGGGCGTGCCTGTTTTAAAAAATATTAATTTTAATGTAAAAGTTGGCGAAACTCTTGCGCTTGTCGGTAATTCCGGCGGCGGAAAATCAACAATTGCAAACCTGATTCCCCGTTTTTATGACGTAAAGTCAGGAGCTGTAAGGATTGATGGGGTTGATATCAGAGATTTTACTCTGGAATCGCTGAGAAAGAATATTTCGATTGTTTTTCAGGACAATTTCCTGTTTTCGGGCACTATTCGCGAAAATCTGCTGATGGGCAACTTCAATGCCACTGAAAATGATATTCAAAAGGTTGTTCAGGCGGCGCATCTTGACGAATTTTTAAACGAATTGCCCGATGGCCTTGAAACAGTGCTTGGCGAGCGCGGAACAACCCTTTCCGGCGGCCAGCGTCAGCGTGTTGCAATTGCCAGAGCAATGCTGAAAGACGCTCCGATTATTATTCTTGATGAAGCTACATCGGCTCTGGATAATGAATCCGAGGCTATTGTTCAAAAAGCGCTGGAAAACCTGATGGAGAACAAAACCGTATTTGTTATTGCTCACAGGCTTTCTACCATAAATAATGCTGATAGAATTGCAGTTATTAACGAGGGCGAGCTTGCAGAAATCGGCACGCATGACGAGCTGATGAACTTGCCGAACGGAAAATACAGACTTTTGTACGAAATGCAGTTCAATAAAAGCGAAGTCGCGGCAAATTAGCACTTTTGCCTGAATTCGGGCATAAAAAAGAGAAAAAACAGGCTATTTTTTCTTTTTGGGAACAGGTGCCTGCGAATTTCTTGATGAAGTGCCCTGAATTCGTTTTACAGAGATGACTTCCGGTATCTGCTGGAGTTTTGCGATTACATCTTTTAGCCTGTTGATGTTATCGACCTCAATTCCCATTTCAGCAATGCCGATTTTCTTCGCCGGCAGGGATTTTATGTTTGCGTAAGCGATATTTGTGTTGCATTCCGTAACCTGAATCATCAAATCGCGCAATATTCCCTGTTTGTCCTGCATATCAATCCTAATCGAGGCAACATAGGTCTTGTTCAGGTGCTCGTCAGCCCAGCTGATGTTCATTATTCGCTCTTCAGGAATTCCATCCAGACAGGCACAGTCAATTCTGTGGATAGAAACCCCTTTGCTGCGCGTGACAACGCCCACAATCGGTTCACCGGGAATCGGGGTGCAGCATTTTGCAAAAGAATAAAGCATGCCCTCAAGCCCGACAATATCATTTTTCGATTTTTTTGCTTTGGACGGGTTAATAAGCGGTGCTGCTGCGTCTTCCGGCTTTTTAATCCTGTTGGTAATCTTATTTAGCGTTGTTTCGCCATAACCCAGCGCTGCAAAAAGCTCGTCAGGCTCGGTGTAATTCATTGCATTTGCAATTCGTTTCATTTCACCGGATTTAACGAGCTCATCAAGGCGTGCTTTTCCCAGCTCAGCCTCAAGCATATTGTGCCCGATAACAACGTGTTCTTCTTTTTGATTTTTCTTGTACCACTGGCGGATTTTTGACTGAGCAAGCTTTGTAACAACGAAATTGAGCCAATCGAGCCTCGGGGTGCCGTTTTTTGATGTCATAATTTCGACAATATCGCCGTTTTTAAGCTTTGTATCCAGCTGCGCAATCCGCCCGTTAATAAGTGCGCCGGTTATCTTAAATCCAACATCTGTGTGGATTCTGAACGCAAAATCCACCGGTGTTGCGTCGACCGGAAGGTCAATTACGTCGCCCATCGGTGTAAACGCAAAAACCTGATCGGAAAACAGGTCGAGTTTTACGCTTTCAACGTATTCCTCGGCGTTAGAAACGTATTTTTCCATTTCTGCGAGCTTGCGCATCCATGTGAATTTCAAATCTTCATTGGAAATGGCTTTTTGAGAGCCTTTTTCCTTGTATTTCCAGTGCGCAGCGACCCCGTATTCGGCGACCTGATGCATTTCATGGGTTCTTATCTGCACTTCAATCGGTTTTGACTTAGGGCCGAGCACCGATGTGTGCAAAGAACGGTACATGTTGCTTTTGGGCATTGCAATATAGTCTTTAAAGCGCCCCGGAATGGGCTTGAACTGGGAATGGATTATCCCGAGAACTTCGTAACATTCATTAACCGAATTTACAATCACCCTGACCGCAGAAATGTCATAAAGCTCGTGAAATGCGATGTTCAGCCGCTTCATTTTGCTGTAAATTGAATAATAATGCTTTGAACGCCCTGAAATTGATGCTTTTATTTTATGCTGTTTTAAAAGCTGGGAGATTTTTTCGATTAATACCTGAATAGTCGCGTCGCGTTCGGCTTTTTTGAGCGCTACGAGCTGCGCGATTTCAAAGTATTTCTCCGGATTAAGGTATCTTAACGACAAATCCTCAAGTTCGGCCTTGATTTTCCCGATACCTAAACGATTTGCGAGCGGAGCAAAGATATCAAGGGTTTCCTGCGCAATTCTTTGCTGTTTTGCTGCTGCCATGTAGTTGAGCGTGCGCATATTATGCAGGCGGTCGGCGAGTTTCAGGAAAACAACCCTTACGTCATTTGCCATTGCAATAAACATTTTACGGAAATTCTCTGCCTGACGCTCTTCTTTTGACTTGAACTGATATTTTCCGAGTTTTGTCACGCCCATAACGAGGCTGAGAACGTCATCACCGAAAAGTTCCCTGATTTCTTCGGGTTTTGTGTCCGTATCTTCGATTACATCGTGCAAAAGCGCCGCTTTTATAGTGTTTTTGTCCACCATAAGGTCGGTCAGGATTTTTGCAACCTCAACCGGATGAATAATGTAGGGTTCTTCGCTTATTCTGTACTGCCCGTTGTGCAGGCGCGCCGCAAATTCAAAAGCCTTTTTAATTTCCTCTATATCCTGTTCCGGACGGTTCTGCGCCTTTAGCATTTCGTATAGAGGTTCAAATATTGTAAAATCAGGTTCGTTTTCTGTCATAATTTATTGCTTTTATCGCCGGAAATGGGTTCCCGATGACTTTTGTTCAAATATTGATTATAATTATTGTACACTTTTATAGAAAGGGTTACAAGTCAGCCAAAATGTGTATTTTTTTCAAAGAAAAAGACAACGGAGTGCTTTTAAATATAAAAGCAGTGCCAAATTCTTCAAAAAACGAGATTTGCGGGGTTATGGAGAATGCTCTGAAAGTCAAAATCAAGGCTCCTGCTGTTGAAAACAAGGCAAATCTTGAGCTGGTGAAGTACTTTTCAAAGCTTTTAAAAGTCCCGAAATCTTCAATCTCGCTGGTATCCGGCTCGACCTCAAAAATAAAATCGCTTTATATAGACGGATGTACTATTGAACAAATTAAAAGTTTTTGTGATAGTATTGGGTTAGATTACAATTAAAAAAAGGAAGAAAAATGCTTATATTTTTATGGACAATTCAAATTATTTCAGCGCTTTTGCTGATTGTGTTAGTTCTTATCCACTCGCCAAAAGGTGACGGAATCGCTTCTATCGGCGGAATGGCGCAGGCTTTTTCTTCACAGAAAAATGCTGAATCCGGCTTGAATAAGCTAACAATGTGGGTTGCAATAGTTTTCTTTATCACAACTTTTCTTACCGGATTCAAAATTGTGGGTTAATGGGCTATTTGCTCATTGATTCTGATTTTTCAGCCGTTTTTTTGACGGTTTCAAAAAGTATTTCCGAAATGCTGCTTTCTGCGAGCACTTTGTTGCCCTCTGCGGTTGTTCCGCCGGGCGTTGTGACCGCGGTAATGAGTTCTTGCGGGGTATGCCCTGTTTCAAGAACCATTTTTGCTGCCCCGAGAGCGGTTTGGGCGGAAAGCGTGAGCGCGGTTTCATAGTTCAAGCCCAGTTTTTCGCCTGCTCTTGCGATTTGTTCGATTATGTAATAATAAAAAGCCGGCCCCGAGCCTGAAACTCCGGTAATTGCGTCAATATCAGCTTCATCGCAGGTAACAGCCTTGCCGATTTTAGAAAAAATACCGAGAACTTCTTCCAAATCCTCAAGATGTGCCGCTGAATTCTTGCAAACAGCGCTCATTCCTGCCTCGAGAAGTGCCGGTGTGTTGGGCATTACGCGTATAATTCTCTGTTTTTTGCCGAGAATTCGCTCAATTTTCTCAAAAGTTATGCCTGCGGCAATTGAAACAATAAGCTGCTTTTCGGTGATATCAGATTTTAAGCTTTCTAGAATTTCTTCAACAACAAAAGGCTTTGTTGCCATCAGAATAATGTCTGCGCCCTTTATTGCCTCTTTTGCGTCTTTAAAAATGGAGATTCCGAGGTCATTTTGCGCTTTTTTTGCTGTTTCTTCGTCGACTTCTGCGGCTCTGATTGAATCTTTGTCGAAAATTTGTGAGTTTAGAAGCCCTTTAATAACGGCGCTTGCCATCTTTCCGGCGCCTATAAATGCGATTTGTTTTTTCATTTTAGTAAACCTTTATTAATCCATCATTGACTTTGCGTCATTTCTTATTTATCATAATACAACGCAATGAAATTTATTCAAGGAGCAATAAAATGAGACGCACATTAGAAGGAACAAAAAGAAAAAGACAAAAAGTCAGCGGTTTCAGAGCCAGAATGGCTACTTCAGCCGGTGTTAAAACAATAAACAGACGCAGAGCTAAAGGCAGACACAAACTTGCTATCACTGCGAAAAAAAGAGCGTAGTTTATTGTTAAGTTTAAGTTTCCAGCAGGCCCTTACGGGTCTGTTGTTTTATGAGGGGTTATGCTTCCAAAACGTTTCAGATTAAAGAACAGAAAAGCTTTTGACGCAACTTACAAACAGAGAAAAATCGCCGGCAACCGCCTGCTAACGGTTTATTGCGGCAAAAAAAAGGCTGATGAAACGCAGCAGACAAAAATAGGTTTTGTTGTGAGCAAAAAATTTCACAAACGCGCCGTAAAAAGAAACAAAATAAAGCGCCTGATACGCGAATCCTGCCGTTTGCTGATAAAAAACGGTCAATTCCCTCAAAAAAATCTTTCACTTGTCTTCCTGCCCAAACAGGAGGCTCTGGGCGCAGATTTTCATGCGGTTTATGAGGCGGTTTCTCATATTTGCAAAAAAATTGAAAAAATTTAATAAAAATATCTCAAAAACAATGCCAGAGCAGCATTAAAGTATGTCATCAAAAGCAGCAAACCGTTTATAATGTTTATCCATTGCGCTTTTTGGGGTTTGAAATACCGGTTGTACAGCAAAAACAAAAATGCTAAAAACGGTAAAAGCACCGGTATAAAATATCTTCCCTGCAGCCCGCCCCAGATTCCCGTGTAATAGGGCGGAACCCATGTTACGTAGATTATTGTGCTTATTACAAAAATATTTAGCGCAAAAAGCCCGATTAACAGCAATTTTTGAAATATACCCGAGGAAATTTTCTCAAGAGCGCCGGGGGTGAATATTATGTTCAAAAACAATACGCTAATATAAGACCAGTAAACGTATGGCCTAAATATTATATCGAGCCAGCCCAGAATTCCTATTGTGCTGAAAAGAATGAGCTTAAAATACATATTTAAGGTCAAAGCTAGTGATTTCAGGTATTCTGCCGGATGGTGCAGTATAAATTCAATCTGCAAACCGGGATTTGCGCCATGTATTGGTACATAAATCCCGAGAATAAGCTGCGACCACAGCAAAGAAGCTAAAAATGCCGGCAGAAGCAGTAAAATTATTTTTACAGGATACGGATTCAACTTTTGGGTTTTGAACAGCGCTGAAAATTTTTCAGGAGGTATAAAAAGAGCGAAAAGCGTTACCAGAAAGCTCTGTTTAATGAGCGCAAGCATAATTGCCAGAAACATTAAGAAAAAGAACTGTTTTTTGGACAGTGTTTCGGCAGAATACGAGTATTGCAGTATTTTAGCAAAATACAAAACGCTTATTGCAATCAAAACTCCGTCAGCAGAAACAGAAGCGCCCATTGAAAGCGACATTGGCATTAAAAGAATCAAAAATGCGGCATTTTTCAGAAATGGCAGCGCTTTTATCGAAAAATATCCTGCTATTGTATAAAAAATCAGCAAAGAAACCTTTGCACTGACAAGCAGCCATAGGATTGAGCCCGTAAAAAGCTGAGCAAGCGCGATTCCTGCTACCTGCGGAAGATAAGCAGCCGGAGAATAAAGCGCCATGTAAGACTGATGGCAGAAGAACTTATTTTCGGAGGTTGTTTTGATATTTTCGGTTTTTCTTATTTCTTCAAAGCTGGTATGCGCGTTTTTATTGGTGTATAGCTCGGAATAGCTGTTTGCGAACTCCTGAAATCCCTCCGGAAGGAAATTCCCCATCGTATTTCCGCTTTTTAAAGCTTTTATGTGCCCGTTTGCTATGGAATAAGCTCTTGTAAAATGATACTGTTCATCAGCTGATTGCATAGGCGGCGTGAGTATAAGCAAAAGTGCCCCGAAAAATATTGAACAAATAACAAATGCAATTTCTGTGCTTAAAAATTTATTTTTTATGCTGTTCATTCTTTTATCCGCTTAAATCAGCTCCGGTTTTTATCTTATATGTAATATTTCTTTTAATCAATAATTAGTTATCAAATCCGCCAGTATGCGTTAAATAAAATCGCGAGAACATTCTGATAAACAATTAACAGCACAAACAGATTAAAAAACGGCACAAATTTTGTCAAACGTGACGGGTTGCGGGGCAAAATTGAGAATAATAAAGTGAAAAACGGCAGAAGAACCGGTATAAAATACCGCCCCTGCAGCCCTTCCCAGTAGCCGGAAGCCCCTGGAGGCACCCAGCTGAAATAAAGTACGATATTTATAAACAGGCAATATACAAATATTAGCGCAAAAAGCTGAAAAACGGGCAGTTTGAAGCTTTTGGGGTCTGAAGAGCAGAAAAGGTTTATAAAAAATGCGGATAAATATAAAAAATACACATAATTCCCCAGCGGAAAATAAAATGCACCCAGATGCCCGATTAGGCTTTTTATTACAAGCAAAAAATCAATATTCCATGTTTCAACAAATGAAGAAAGCACGCTGAGCGGATGATTTAGCAAAAAATTCATTTGCAGTTGTGGATTTGCGTTATGCAGCGGAACATAGAGGTCTGAAATCAGGGTTGTCCATAAAATTGAACTCAAAAACGCCGGCAAAAGCAGAACTATTACGGGCAAAAAGCAAATATTGTAATTTTTAAACAGATTTTTGAATTTGTCTTGCGGTATAAAAAACGCAAAAAGCGTCAAAATAAAGCTCTGTTTTATCAGTGCTATCCACAAAGCAAGAAAAGCGAGCAATAAAAACTGTTTTTTGTTCATAGGATTCGGTGAGGCTGAATATTCAAGAATTTTTGCAAAATAAAGCGTAAACAGGGCAATCAGCACCCCGTCCGAAGACACTGACATGCCCAGCGTCAACGACATTGGCATAAGCAAAATCAGCATTGTTATCTCCTTTAAAAAAGGTATGGATTTTATGGCCAAATACCCCAGAATTGTGTAAAAAAGAAGCGAAAATATTCTTGCTGTAATGAAAATCAGGTATATCGAATCCGTAAAAATTTTTGAAACCAGAATTCCCGCTGAATTAGGAATATATGCGGCAGGTGAGTAAAGAGCCTGCTGGCGCTGGTCATAAAAACAGCGGTTTTTGTTTGATTTTATCGTTAAAGCTTTTTTTAGCTTATTTGCATTGATTTTATTGCCCGCATTTTTATAGGCTTTGCTTTTTTCGGGAAATTTTTCCTGAAACGAGCCCAAATTGCACGGCGCGAAGCCTCCAGAGTGATTATTGACCTTTTGAGCAATAAAATGCCCCTGCGCAACAGAATATGCCCGCTCAAAATGGAATGTTTCATCAGGTGCCTGATTAGGCGGGGTTATAAATATTAACATTATGCCCAAAACGAGTGAAAAAATTGAAAAAATCACTTCTGGTTTGTTAAAAATTCTCTCCATTTAGCCCGTACTCTCTGATAAATCCCGAATATAAGGTTCTATGTCAATATTAATTAAATCAAATTTTGCTCTTGCGTCAGAATCCGTTTGTGAAAGCCCGATTTTCGACATTGACGAAATCAAAATCACGTTCGTAATATCAATTACGCGCTCTTTAATCCCGAAAAACGCTTCATAATAAACTAAATCCGAGGTATTACCTTTAAAAATCAGATTGTATTTAAAATTTTTTGAGTATGTCTTTGAAATCCGTTGAAAAAGCTTGTTTTCAGGGTGCTTAAAATCAGGACTTGCGCACAAATTTGATACAAAAAGCCCGTTTTTCTTCAGGCAGAATTTTACGGAGGAAAAATATTCGTCCTCTAAAAACCTGTCGTCGATTCCCTCGTCAGAAGCCACATCAACCACAATTAAATCATATTTTTTCTTGCACCCGCGCAAATAGACGAGCCCGTCTTGCAAAATAAAACTAACTTTTTCTGATTTTTTGTATCCGAAGAAATCTTGCGCAATTTCAAAGATATTTTCTTCAATATCAACAACATCAACGCATTCAAGCCCGTCAAAAAGCTTTTCAAAGTCGTTAACAAGCCGTCCTGTGCCGAATCCGATTAAAAGCACGGATTTTATATCTTTGTTTATCAAATAAGGGATTGTGAAATAATTTATGTAGGGCAAATTCCCTTTGTAAGCAGCAGTATTGATAAATCCCGCCTGATAAGTGTCTTTAAAATGCAAAAAACGTCCGATTTCATTTTCAACGACTTTTATTGTGTGAAAATCCGATTCTTTTTCGTACAAAACCCTGTCTTTGAACTCTTTTTCATTGATTATTTTCAACAGTTTTTCGTCAGGTTCGTGAATTGTAAAATCTTCGGGTCTTATTATCATTTCAATTTGAATCCTTTTTATTGTATAAATTATATATGAACCTATTTTTAAGAGCAAAACAATTTAGAACAAAAAAGCGCCTCGGACAGAATTTTTTGATTGACGAGGGCGCAATTGACGCTATTTTGAACGAAGTAAATGCTGATGACACGGTTCTGGAAATCGGTGCGGGCGCAGGGTTTGTTACCGAACGGCTTGTTGAAAAGGCTAAAAAGGTTTATGCCGTTGAAATTGACGAAGACGCAATAAAAGAGCTCAAAAAAATAGATGCGCCCAACTTAACGCTCATTCATCAGGATATTTTGAAAACAGAGCTGAAAAATGTTGAAAACACGACCTTTAAAATCGTTGCGAATATCCCTTATTACATCACAAGCCCGATTCTGGTTCATCTTCTGGGCGAAATCGATGATTTGTGCAACGAAAACCGCGCCCGAATCTCAGAAATAATCCTCATGGTTCAGTACGAAGTAGCGCAAAGGCTTGTGGCTGACGAATCTTCGCAGGCAAAACAGTACGGGCTGCTTTCGATTCTTGCACAATTTTATGCGGATGTTGAAATCATGCAAAAAGTAAAGGCACGTTCGTTTTATCCGGCTCCAAAAGTTGATTCTGCGCTGGTTAAGCTGAAAATTCGCAAAGAACCGCTCATAAAACTGGACGATTATTCATATTTCAGGCGAACCGCAAAGGCCTGCTTTGGCACGCGCAGAAAAAATATTAAAAATTCGCTGCTTAACGGCGGTTTTTTGAAAGAACAGATTGCAAAAGCGCTTGAATTGCTCAATATTGCCGAAAACACAAGGGGCGAGCAGCTTAGCGTGTTTAAGCTTGCAGAATTGTCAAAGGAATTAAAAAAATATGAAGCAAATTAAAGTTCAATGTCCTGCAAAAATAAATCTTACGCTCGAAGTGCTCAACAGGCGCGAAGACGGCTTCCATAACATAAAAAGCATTATGCAGACAATAAGCCTCTATGATTTTTTAACCGTAAAGGCGGAATCCGGCACGGGAATTGAAATTTTGCTCGACGGGAACTCGGATAAAATCCCTTATGACGAAAAAAACCTTGTTTTTAAGGCCGCCAGAGCGTTTCTCGAAAGAGCAGGCATAAATAATGTGAAAATTTCAATTTTTATTGAAAAAAATATTCCGGTCGAGGCGGGGCTTGCTGGCGGGAGCACGGATGGTGCGGGAACTTTCTTTGCTCTGAATGAACTGTTTGAAAAACCCTTGAACAAGGGCGAAATTGAGGAACTTTGCGCATCTTTGGGGTCGGATTTGAATTTTTGTTTAAACGGCGGAACTGCTATTTGTACGGGCAGGGGTGAAAATACTGAAAAATTGCCCTCTCCTGCGCTGAATATCTCGCTAATTAAACCTCTTGGCTTTGGAATAAGCGCTAAAGAGGCATATACAAAATTTGCGGGCTTAAAAGATAAATCCGTGCCGGATAATACGAAAAAAATGGCTGAATTGCTCACAAACGGCGGTTTTGACGGCAAATTGCTCTATAACAGCCTTGAAAATGCGGTTATTGGCGACTACAGCGAGCTTCGCGAAATTAAAACAGCGCTTCCGAACGCAATGATGTCGGGTTCCGGCCCTACATTTCTTGTTCTTGAGGAAAAAGTCAATCAAAAATTTGCGAATATGCTTGTTATTGATGGGCTGAAAACCACTACAGAGGGCGTAAAGGCAATATGAAGAAAGTTTTGTGCTTCGGTGACAGCAATACGTACGGTTTTATCCCGTCTTCGGGCGGCAGATACGGCAAAGATGTCCGCTGGACGGGAGTTTTGCAAAAAATTCTGGGCGCAGAGTATAAAATTATCGAGGAGGGCTGCAATAACAGAACCTGTTTTTCGCAAAACCCTGACGGCAAGGTTTTTACCGGCATAAAAATTCTGCCGGAGCTTTTAGCGGCTGATTTGGACTTCGTAATTCTTTCTGTCGGGATAAATGATTTGCAGTTTCAGTATGACAGGGATTTAGCGGATTTTTCAGCGGGAATCGGTGCTCTTATTGAACTTGTGAAATCAAAATCGCCCTCAGCAAAAATTATCCTCACAGCGCCGTCAGTTATCAGGAAAAATATCCTAAAAAGCTTTTTTGCGGCCATGTTTGACAGTGAATCAATCGAAAAATCGCTAAAATTACCCGAAATTTATGAAAAATGCGCCATAGAAAAGGGCTGTATTTTTCTTGATTTGAATAAAATCGTAAAAACCTCGGATGTTGACGGGCTTCATTATGAGGCTGAAGATCACGGGAAAATTGCAAAAGCGCTTGCTCAATTGCTTCTGAATCCGTAATTTTTTGAAACTGTGCGCCCGATTGCCGCAATTTTTCTTTCTATCTGGCTTCTGTTTTGCTTCAAATCGCCGTTTGCACCGATTTTTTCCGGATAAATTTCATATTTCAGGCTGTACTCGGGATTTGTTACATTGGGCATAATGACATTTGCACCGCTTTGCAGCGCAATTATTCTGCCGTTCGGATTTAAGGTTTCCATGGCTGTTGTTGCCGGAATATTGACATTTTTGAGCAAAATTCTGGTCAACGCCATCACTTTTAGCGCAAGCGTGAAATTTCCGGGCTTTGAAGCTCTTAAAGGCGTTTGCGGATGCGGAATAAAGGGCCCAATCCCCACCATATCCGCGTCGAGCTCCTTAAAAAAGAGAATATCATCCGCAAGCGACTCAATTGTCTGCCCCTCAAGCCCCACAAGGCAGCCGGTACCCGTTTCAAAGCCGAGTTTTTTCAAATTGAAGAGGCATTTTTTTCGGTTTTCAAAATCCATGTGCGGGTGCATTGCTTTGTAAAGCTTTTTATCCGTTGTTTCAATCCTCAAAAGGAATCTGTCGGCTCCGGCGTCTTTAAATGCCCTGTATTCCTCATAACTGCGCTCTCCTATGCTCAAAGTCAGCGCTGCGTCCAGTTTTTTTATGCCTGTGATGATTTTGCACATGATATTTGCGGTGAAATAAGCGTCCTCGCCGGATTGCAGCACGATTGTTTTGTATCCCGAATCCACTGCATTCTTAGCGCAGGAAATTATATCATCAGGCTCAATTCTGTATCTGGAAAGCTCTTTGTTTTCGCAGCGAAGCCCGCAATATTTGCAAAAGCACCTGCAAATATTGGAAAATTCTATCAATCCGCGCAAATGAACCTCGTCGCCGCAATATTTTTTTCTGGTTTCATCAGCGAGCTTAAAAAGCTGCCCGTTTTGCGTGTCGTCTTTTAAAATATCTATAATTTCGCTTCGCGTGTACAATTTTTTGCCCGAATTTTCTAACAAATTCATAGTAATACAAATAAGAAAAATTTGTACGAATGTTGACATAGTGCCTGCGCTATGTCTTAATTAAAATGGACTAAATTGAGGGCCGGAACAAGTATGAATGAGCTGATTGAAAAGATTAATAAACTTAAAAAAGAAAAAAACGCAGTAATACTCGCACATTGCTACCAGAATGTCGAGATTGATGAAGTTGCGGATTTTGTGGGCGATTCTCTTTATTTGAGCCGGATGGCCAGAGATACGGACGCTGATATTATTGTGTTTGCGGGCGTTTCTTTTATGGCGGAAACAGCAAAACTGCTTTCTCCGGAGAAAAAAGTGCTTTTACCCCGCACAGAGTCCGGATGTTTTATGGCGGATATGATAGATGTTGAATATTTGAGAAAATTCAAGTCAGAACACCCCGGAGTGCCTGCTGTGTGCTATGTAAACTCGACTGCGGCCGTTAAAGCTGAATGCGATGTCTGCTGCACAAGCTCAAACGCCCTGAATATCGTAAAAAATCTGAATGTTCCCGAGGTTCTGTTTTTGCCCGATACATATTTGGGAAAATGGGTCGAATCAAAGCTCGATGGCGTAAAAGTCACTACTTACAACGGTTTTTGCCCGACGCACCTGCTTATTAGGCCGGAAGATATGGAAAATGCCCGTAAAAATCACCCTACGGCAAAAATTCTTGCGCACCCTGAATGCCATTACGAAGTTTCTGCGCTGGCGGACTTTGTCGGCAGCACAAAAGCGATTATGGATTACGTTAAAAATTCAGATGAAAAGGAATTCGTTATTGCTACGGAAAAAGGCGTTGTTGACCGCCTGACGCGTGATTATCCGGAAAGAAAATTCTATCTTATAAAGGATACAATTGTTTGCAAAAACATGAAATGGAATACGCTGGATGATATCTACTATTCCCTGCTCAATGAAGAGCACGAAATCACGCTCGATGCTTCTGTTGCAAAAAATGCAATGGCTTGCATAAACAGAATGTTTGAGATGAACAAATAGTCCTCAAAGCGTCAAATTTTTCTTATTTCATCGGCAATTATTTTGATTTCGTCCGTCAAATCAGCAGAACTTTTGATGTTTTTCTGAATTTCTTTTGCAAATTCGGCTTTTTGAAAATCTCCGAGGTTGTTTATCCTGAAATATTCGCTCAAAACCTTTGTCATGGGTAAATCCGACTTAAAATCCGCAACACAGCACTGGAATATATTTTTGTAACGGTTGTTTATCGTCCTTTTTATTAAAAACAGGGAAAAAAGGTCTTCAAATTCTCCATGCTCAATCAAATGAATTTTGTCGGTTTTTCTTAAAACAGATTTTATTGATTCTGCAGTTTTTTTTGCGTCAGCGTCAAGAAGTACAAAAATCGGCAGCTTTAGCTCATCTTTTAATTCGCAGTAGAGCTTTGCAACCTGATTTTTGCCGCCCGCGCTAATTAAATGCACCCCGTATTTGTTAAAATCATAGCCGTATGCCGCACAAAATGAAGGCAGGAGAATTTCCTCCGTTATTCCCTCGCAAAGAACGACTTTTTCAACGGGAAATTTCAGATTGTAGCGTTCGCGCAGCTCTTTTGCGCAAAGATTGTTTTTTTTGTACAAAATCAGCCGTTTGAGGTTGAGCGGCGTCGAATTATCCTTTCTGACCAGCTCAAGAACGCTGTCAAAATCAAGATTTGCGCTAACAAGCTCCTTGAGCTCATCTGTGAGGTTGTATGAGCTGTTTTCTTCATTGCTGATGAGTTTGTTTATCGGCTCATCTGCCTTGATTGTGCTCAAATGCTCTTTTACCGAGGCATTCCAGATGATTTCAACGTATTTTATGTACGTTTTTGTGTCGAGTTTTTCAATTTTTGCACGGCTTAGCTTTGGGAAAAGAAGATATTTTGAAAGTAATTCATTAAAAACGCGGTAATATTTAAATCCCGGATATTTAAATCTCGTCAGCCTGTCAAGGCTCAATACCAAATCCTGCCTGCTCACCGGATTGAATTTAATCTCTTCCAAAGTCTTTTTCTTCCTTGCTTAACATTTTTTATAAATATATATCAAAAATAGCAATTTTAAAAACTTTTGTGTTTTATAAAAGTATAGGTAGGGAAAAATTGTGTTAAATATTTCAGGCTTAAATTCAATATCTTCGCAAAATATTTATCAGGCAAAAGCTGATAAGGTTAATTCTGCGCCTGTTTCCGCACCGCAAGTTCATTTTAATGCACTGAACAATGTTTCCGTACCTTTTAAAGCCCTGCCCTCTTTCGGTGCGCCGCGTTTGCGTACTTCTCTTTCAAATAATGATGAAAAAAACAAATATAACACGGTTACAGCCCATCTGGATAAGAAGACTAAGAAAAATTTGAACGAGCTTTTGAAAACCGGCAAACTTCTCGACGCGAACTCAAATGACCGCTCAACAACCCTTGATAATCTTTACAAAATAGCAACGAATTCCCGCGTTGCAGGGCTGAGCAGCGAAAAAATTCTTGCAGAAGTTATTAACAAAATCCACCATCCCTACTCAATTACCCAAAAATTCGGAGATATCCCCGCGCAAATGCAGCAGGAGATTCTTAACAACGAAAATAAAACCGCAAATCGCCCTGTTGAGGCTTCTGAATTGAATGTGCATTCCAGCACATGCCCTGCGGCAAGTATTGAGTTCAATCTCGCCCACAAAATGCCCGCAGAATTCGCAAGAATCGCAGATGGGCTGACTTCTGAAAAAATGAGTGTTACTAAAAATCTGAAACTCAACGAACTTTCCCAGAGTACGATTGATATTATCTGGATGTTGAACGAATTTAACATTCCGCATAAGCTGGATAGCTGGAACGAATTAACTGTCGAGCTAAAACCCGACAGAAATGCGATTGTAAGGGCAAGAGTGCAGAATACTTATCAGGATGCCGGCGAACGCTCGCCTCTGGATGTGCTTATGCAGTCAACTTTTATGAATGTAGGCGCTCAGAACACTTATAACTCGCTAAATGACAAAAGAATCCCGAAATATAACGATGATGACGGCGGTTTAACCGATATTGAAAAGAATTTTGCCGAAGAAATGGTTACGGGCAAAGGCAGGGTTTGCGTTACTTATCAAAAAATCGAATACACCGATGACCCGAACAGCCAGAACGGCAAACTCGTCGGATATGAATGCCAGCCGCAGGAAACCTTGCAGCACATCACAGATACCCTCAAAGGCGGCGATAATGTCATTATCGGATATATTTACACGGATGATTCAAATAACGTAATCGGCGGCCACGAAATCACCATCACAGGAATCGAAAAAGGCAAAGACGGTAAAAAATATTTTGTTTGCAACGACACTGACGATGGAATTGAAGCGCCAATCAAGTACCCTGTTGACGAATTTCTGCCCAAAATCCACCATGCCGGCATTCCCCTGAATGTTCTTGAGGGAAAAGTCGAGTTTGTTGACGGCTGGCGCGAACTTATGCAGTATTACAAAGAATCAAAAACAGCGTCGCAGGCTGCGTAGGCTATAAATTAACTTTTAAAGGCAAATTTTCAACCTCCAGCCTGAAAACAGCCTCTGCACCAAGGTCTTCAAATGCGACTACCTCCGCACTTATGACACATCCGGCTAAAAGGAAGGCAATTCCTCCGTAAGCCGTAAAATATCTGGCTTTATGGCTTTTTATAAGCTTTGAGCTCTCTTTTGAGCGTTCGCCTTTGCCAATCATCGCGATTACGCCATTTTTGAGCATTAAATCCGTGTATTTGTCCATTCTTGCGGAAGTTGTCGGCCCGATTGGCCCTATAACTTCGTCCGGCGCGGCAGGACATGGCCCTGCGTAGAAAATAATCTTATTTTTGAGCTCCAGCGGCAATTTTTGACCGTTTTCAAGCATTTCTTTTATTCTGGCATGGGCTGCGTCGCGCGCAGTGTATATTTCGCCGGACAAAAGAATCTCCCCGCCGGAATTTAGCGCCCTGATTTTTTCAATTTCACCGGTATTTATCTTTAAACCGCCGGTTTTTCGCTCAATTGCTCCGGGAGTATAGTCCGTATTCTTGTATTTTATGCCATTTTCGCTTATAACGCACCCGCTGTGGCGCATACAGTGGCAATTTAGCGTCACTGCAACGGGTAAAGAGGCAATATGTGTTGGCGCGGTTAAAATTTTTGCGTCCAGCACTTCACAGCCCTCCAGATAGCCAAGAAGCTCGTTTTTCAGCGCTATTTCCGCCGCTGACATAGGCGAAAAGAACGCCTTTTTTGAAAGCAGCGCCGCATAATCCATTGTTCCGCCTGTGCCAATCCCCAGAACCAGCGGCGGACAGGCCCTTTCACCTGCTTTTTGGATTGTTTCTTTGATAAATTCAAAAATTTCCTCTTTTGTGTCGGCCGGATTGAACATTTTTACAGCGCCGTAGTTTTCAGAACCCGCGCCTTTAACCAGCAAATTTATCTCTATTTCATCGCCGGAGCTAATTTCTGTGTATATTATTGCCGGCGTGTTTGTTTTAGTGTTTTTTCGCTCAAAAATAGCGTTTGAAACAACGGATTTTCTGTAAAAATTTTCTTCGTAAGCCTTTGCAACGGCGTTATTGAGCGCATTTTCGAGATTTTCGCCTGAAATTTGCACATTTTGTCCGACTTTCACAAATAAAACCACCTGCCCCGTATCCTGACAGAGCGGACGGGATTTTTTGTGCGAAATTTCGATATTTTGGAGAATCAAAGCGTATTTTTCATCGCCTGTGCTGTTGTAAAGCCCTAAAATTTTCTCGTAAAACGGCTTTTCAATGGTCGTATTTGCGATTACGCAAAGATTATAAACTGCTTCTTTTATCTTGTCTGTATGAATTAGCGGCATAAGATTATCATATAACCTTATGCCGGCTTGTGCAAATTTTTACGCTGCAGTTGTTGTTTTTGTCTGTTGGGGCATTGAAGCTTTAGAAAGAGCCTGCGAATACTGATTCATATCGTAGCCTGCGCCGTTAAAACCGGGAACTGTCGGGATATTTAGGCCGTTTGCTGCGGTCATTGAGCCGAATTGTCCGATATTTTGTGCTGCTGAGTTGTCTGATTGTGTTTTTGCTGTGTTTTGTGTTTCAATCTGGCTTTGTGCTGCGTTGAGGATTTCTTCTGCCTGTGCAAGAACTGCCTGCGCTTCTGCATTGTTTGGATCGTATTTGAGAACCTCAGCGGCCTTTTGTGCGGCATTAGCTGCGAGTGAAATCTGCATTTCGGGCGAATTTTCGCATTGTTTTGCAATATTTTCAGCCTGAGTGCCGCTTGCTTTTTCAAGTTCGGATTTTCCGACCACTGCTTTTGCTGCTTTACCTGCAAAATACATGCCGATTGTACCGCCGATGAAACCGCCGACGAATTTGCCGACTGCTGTGCCGATTCCGGGGCAGATTGCGGTTCCGATTGCCGCACCGGCAGCTGAACCTGCAACTTCGCCTGCTGTCCAGCCAGCTGCACCCGCAGCAACTGAAGCAACTGTTTTTCCTGTCTGTTTTAAGCCTGCACCGGTGCCGAGAGTTTTGAAAGTAGGTACAATTTCCGTGAATAATCTGATTGTACCGTCAATCGCAATCATCCAGCCTGCACCGGATTTACCCATGAGCTGTCCGAAGCCTGTTGCTCTTAATTTTTTGTATCCGGGGATTAAATCAAGGGTTTTTCCGAGGAATTTTCTATCTTTTTGAAGAGCTGCTTTTTCAGCGTCTGTCATTTTATGGAAAAGTTTATCTTTCTGCTCAACAAGAACTTTTTTAGCGTTTCCTGCAAAATCATAACGTTTATTTGAGGGATTAGCTAAAAATGCATCTTTTTCCGCTTTAATTGTGCTAAACGGATGTTTGAAATTCTTTTTTAACCACGGAAAAGCCTGAATTCCGCCAAAAATTGATAAAAATAAAGGTGTTCCGGATAAAGCTGAACCCAGAGTTTCTTCAGGGCAAATTGAATCGTTTCCGAAAGTGTAGCCTGCAAGATTTTTAATAACATTTTGATTTGCTACTGCCGCACCCTGCAAACCTTTCTGAAAACCGCTGTTTACGTTTCCAAAAGCCGGAACATATTGATTTGTATAACCAATGTTGTTAATCATAACCTTACCGTAATTCTATAAAACTAACCTTATATATATAAAAACATTTGCCCTTGAAAAATTGCGCAAAGTGAAAAAATTGTAATTATTTGTAAACAAATCTGAAGAAATTGGCAAAAAATGAGCTTTATTAGCATTATATAAACAGACGTTAAGGTGGAAGAAATGAAAATAAATTTTCGCGCTCAACAGCCGTACTCCCAGCCGAATAGCCCGAACAATAATAACAATTTCCGTATTCGCTCACTGGCTTCTAATGATATTCACAGCCATGTTGACGGGCTGGCAAAACTCACCACGGAAACCGCAAAATTCAGAGCAGAAAACGCAAAAATGAACCGTCCGGAGCTGGTTTTTATGTGCGGTGACAGCTATGTCGGCGGAAATGAACAGAAAAACAACCTTATTATAAAAATAATGAACCTATTAAAGCCCGATGCTGTTATTCCGGGCAATCATGAATTTGATTCAAAGGGCTCAACCGGCCTTTTGGAAAGGCTCAAGGGCGCTAACTTCAAAACACTTGTCGCAAATTTGAACGTAAATCCTGATGGAAATATGGATAAGCTGTTTAAGTCGGAAAAACTCGCTAAATCAACGGTAATTGAGAAAAATGGCGAAAAAATAGGCGTAATCGGGCTTACTCCGGCTGATTTGTTTATGCGAATAAGTCAGGAAACCAAGGATTATTGCAAGGATTTCACCGTAAAAAATCTGCCGGACACAATAAAAGCGGTTCAAGACGAGGTAAAACAGCTCGAAAGCCGGAATGTGAACAAAATTTACCTGCTTTCTCATATGGGTTATGACGCGGATGTGGCAATGGCTAAAATGCTTGAGGGTGTTGATGTTATTCAGGGTGCGCATTCGCATGATACGCTTCCCGGGCTGATTCCAAAGGTTAATTTCTTCACTTCGCGCCGCGGTGAGCCGGTTATTATCACGCAGGCGGGCAAAAACGGGCATGCTTACAATATTCTCGACGTGGAATTTGATAAAAACGGCAAAATTGTAAAGGCTAAAAACGAAGTGAAAAGCCTTGAGAATGTTTCTGAAAGCATGCTTGTAAATGTTGCTCAAAACATATTTTTGGGCAAACCAAAGGTAATCGGTGACATTGCCGTGACCGTAAAAGCGCTTCCCGAGTACGCTCTGGAAGAAAATCCGCTTTGTTCTTTCCTTTGTGACGCTTATAAAAAATATACCGGTGCGGATATCGTCTATAATAACGGCGGAACAATGAGAGCCAGCGTTTACAAAGGCCCGATTACCGACGCACAGATAAAGGATTTAATGCCGTATTTTAATGAAGTTTCGGTTTATAAATTCAGTGAAAAAGAAATTATTGAAACGCTGAATAATGCGATTGCCGCAACGAAAAAGTACAACAGAACCGGCGCTTTGCAGGTTGCGGGTATTCAGTATACAATCGGCAAAGATGACAAAGTTAAGGATGTTTATTTTGTAAAAGATGACGGCACAAAGGAAAAAATCGACGCGAACAACCCCAGAGCCGATAAATTTTACACAGTAGCCTACAATTCTTTCCTTTTTGGTGGTTCCGAGGGGCTGGCAAACCTCCATGCTCCGGAAAAGAAAATTGCGCAGGCAGATAAAAACGAAACCGAAATGTTGATTGAATATATAAAATCTTTCAATGGAAAACCCATTACAATCCAAAAAACAGGCCGGATTCTCAGTGAAAGTCATCCGGAATTGAATCCAAAAAGCCCCTAGTTGAAGAGGGCGTTTCAGGCGGCTCCGCAGGCTGGACAATCTGAGGTTTTTCCTGCTGCGGCTGCTGTTTTTCGCTTTGTGTGTAAGTTTTAAGCTCTTTCATTGAGCCGAGCGGGTTCACCCAGGTGAAAGATTTTATTGATTTGATACTTTCGGGGTTTCCGGCGATAATTACCCTGAAATTCTTTGTTTCTGCCTGATATTTTGAGGTAAGCGCAGGGATTTTTGAGATATCCATCTGCGGAAGCTCGGAATTGCAAGAAGTAAAGAGCTTTGCAATGGTTTCGCCATAAGAAGTATGCTCGTCAAGAACATTTTTAAGCGTAATATCGCCTAAAACCCCCACCGAATCGGAAACATCCGGCGAAACTCTGCCCAGAATCTGCACATCCACGTCCCCTGTAATAAGATTTGACACCCCTGTTATGTACATACTCATCTGAGGGCCGGCTGTGGTGACGGGGTTAAGATAAACAAGCCCGTTATTAAACCTTAAAACGCCTTTCAAAGAATCGACATATCCCGTATTTTTCGGCGCAATCGCTCTTTTTGCGCTGTTAAGGCTCGCATAAATCAATTTTTGCGAAAGAAGATTCTGCGCATGCAAAAAATGCTCAAAACGCCCGAGCGGCCCGAGCTGCGCGTTGGTAACAAGTATGTCGGCATGGCCTTTCAGGGTCTTCATTTGCACATTTTGCTCAAGTCCGGACATCGTAATATCAGAATCAAAATCCAATCTGCCGGAAATTTCCATATTAACGGGGAATATATCCGCGGCAGCTGCGGCTGATTGCAGACCGCGCGCCTGAATTTTGCCTTTTGTTGAGGTATAAAGCAGATTGTGCTCAATATTCGCCGCAATATTTCCGCCGTAGGCGTTTGCGCGTAAATTGTTGAGATAAAGGACATTTTTTGAGATTTTCAGGTCGGAATTTATGTTTTGAAGCTTTAAATTGTTGATATTAGCGGATTTTATCAGTAATTTTCCGGTAAGAACCTCAAACGGCGTCTCAAAACCCGGTGCGTACTTTGCCGATGGCAAGAATGCAGTGAGTTTTACAAGATTTTCCATATCAAGATTCTGCGCTGAAATATTCAGGTTATTAATTTTTTTAGAAACCGCAATATCCGCAGGCAGCAGGGCTGTGAGGTCAACAAAAGTATTTCCCGCTTTCAGCGTCTCCGCCTGCACCTTTATATAGCTTTTTGCAGGCTGAATTTGAATCAGACCGGCGTATAATTCTTTCATTTTGACTTCATAAAGGTTCAAATAACCGCTGATATCAGGCGCTGTACAATTTCCGCCAAGTTTCAAATCCCCGGTTACGGAGGCGCTGTCAACAGGATTTGCGCTGAACACGAGTTTTTGCGGGATTTTTACCTGAAAATTGTTAAAAACGGGCTTTTTAAAATTTTTAACCTCGCCTTTTGCCGTCAAAAGGTGATTTAGCCTGCCTGTATCAATATTTTGAGAGAGTTTTACGGCGGCCGGCGGTTCATTAAGCGAAATTTCTTTTATTTTTAATAAATCTTTTTCAAGGTGCAATTCTGCGTGCAAAAGCGTGTTTCCGGCGCGTTTTAGCAGAACCGGTGATATGTAGGCGTCGGGCATGGCAAGCGCATTCGCCTGAATATCCGCTTTTCCGTCTTTTGCTGTGAGGGAAGCGCCTATCGGGATTATGCCTTTTGAATAAATTGCGATTTCAGCAGGCAAAAGCGAGCGCAAAAACGCAGTATCCACCGTGCCGTAAAGCGAAAATTTTGAATCACGTGTTTTTTTATAATCTTTAACCGTGCCGGAAACGGTTACGGAAGCTTTATCATAGCTGAATTTTGATGGGTTCAGATTGAAATCTTTTTCGTTGAAAGTTCCCGTAATATCGTTAGCAATGAGGTTTTTGGGCAATGCTTCCGGTTTGTATTTTACTCCGAAGGCTTTTAATGTGCCTTTCAGGCTCTTTTCCGACGCGTCGGCCACTTCTGTCGTGATTTTGTCGATAGAGAGGCTGTCTTTGGCGTAATCTGCTTTAAAATTTTTGATTATTGCATCTATTTTAGGCGAAGCGTTCTCCAATTTGCCTTTTAGCACGGCGTTAAAGGACAAAGTGCCTGATTTTACAGCAATTTTGTCCGATGGCTTCAAAAATGAAAAAGCATTCATTAAATTTGCAAGGCTGAGGTCATTTGCGCTCAAAGTCAGGTTCCCCCAGGCATTTTTGTCAATTTTCCCGCTTAATTCCACCGGCTGGTTGTTCACGAGCAGTGCAGATTTGTTGATTTTTACTTCGTTGTCTGAAAAATCGACATCGGCGTTGATTTCTGTGATTTTTAAAGGGATGGATTTGTGTTTTAGCGAAGCCTTAAAAACGCCGAGCCTGCCGGAAGAATTCATTGCCTTAAAGTCCGTTTCCACTGTGAAATCAGAGGTAATATAGCCGTCCGCGTCAAATTCCGACAGGTTATTTTTTATATTGAGCATTTCCGCAAGCGAAATCAGAACAGGTTTCAGGTTTTTTAAAGAAATCTTTTTTGTCGAGCATTTTAAATATATTTTTTTTGCGCCGGAAAGTGCAAATTTTGCGTTCAGCAGGGCTTTTTCATCTCTTGCAGCAAAAAATTCCGAATCCATTTCCCCTTTGTCTTTTTCAAATTTAAAATGAAAGTAGGACGGCGGCAGCATGAGCCCGTTTGCGGATTTCATTGTGAAATTGTCAATGTTAATTTTGCCGCTCAGCTTTGCATTTTCTGAAAGGGTCAAATCTGCGTTAATTTTCGCGCTCATTTTATACCTGTTGAAGTCGGAAAACGGGATTTGAACCGGCTCAGGCTGAAAGTTTTTGATTAATTTGTCAGAAAACGCCAGTTTCAGGTTAAAATCCGCAATTTTCCCGCTTCCGCAGAAGAATGCGCCTGATGTGCTCAGTTTTCGGTTGTTCGTCAGGAGTTTGTTTGAAATTTTTAAATTTTGCGCTTCCAGTTTGAATTTTTGGGCAGTTTTTTCGTCCTTAATCTTGATTAGCAGCGAATTCACGTTTATTGACGGGATTTCATCGGAGATTTTGAGTTGAGAAGATTCCGCCTCTTTGTAATTTTTCTCAAGATACTCCTGAAGCGTGAATTTGCCGTTTTTTAGCAATTTTGTGGAAATTTGAACGCTCTGTGCAGAAACCTTTTCGAGCTTTAATTCCCTGTGAAGCAGCGCAAACGTCGCAAAATCGAGGTTTACATTTTTTATATCAAGAATTTGGGTTTTATTCGGGTAAAAAAGCTGAACATTCCCCGCATCAACGGTCAAATTGAGCTTTGGGGATACTTTAATCCTGTAATCGCGGATAACAAGGTCAAGATTTGTCTGGCTTTTGACAGCGTCCGAAATTATGCCCGAATAATCTTTTGAATTAAGCAAAAACGGCAGCCCGAAGCACAAAACAAGGTAAATGCCCCCGAAAACTGCGGCAATTATTAAAAATATATTTAAAATTCTGCGAAATTTTCTCATAACATACACTTTCAGGCTAATATTCTATACTATTTTCACGGGCATGGCATGATTGTGATATAGTTGTTACGAAATATGGAAAAACGAGGAGATTGCGGGCCGAATGAACAATTACACGATAAAAATCGATACCGGCAAAGAAGCTTTGCTCCGTGAATTTTTTGCACGGGAAAATGCGGCGATATCCGCGCAGCAATACGCTTTCTGGCGCGCAAAAACCTCAAAGTATACCGCTATTTTTTACAATTCCGGCAAATTTCTCGTTCAAGGCGCTGATGTTAGCGAAATTGCAACTAAAGTTGAAGCTTTTCTCGGTATAAAATCCGTGCCTCCGGCAAAAACGCCCGATATTGCAGTTCCGGCAAAGCACATTGGAGTAGACGAGTCCGGAAAAGGCGATTTTTTCGGGCCGCTGGTTATTGCGGGGGTTCTAACCGATGAAAATAGCTCTGAAATTCTCTTGAAAGCCGGAATTAAGGACTGCAAAAAGGTTTCCGACGCACAAATTCCGAAACTGGCCGCCGCAGTGAAAAATAATTGCGTTTTTTCAATTGTCACGATAAATCCGGCAAAATACAACGAATTATACGCAAAATTCGGCAATTTGAACAAACTTCTTGCCTGGGGGCATGCCAGAACCATCGAAAATATTCTGGAAAAGGCAGATTGCGAATACGCGCTTTCTGATAAATTCGGCGATGAAAAACTCATAAAAAACGCGCTAATGGGCAAGGGACAGAATATAAAACTCGAACAGCGCTGCAAGGCCGAAAGCGATATTGCGGTTGCGGCCGCCTCTATTCTCGCCAGAGAGCAGTTTTTGAAGATAATGGCGGATTTTTCCTCAAAATACGGTGTGCAAATCCCGAAAGGCTGCAATTCTGCTGTTATCGACGCAGCGAGAGAGATTGCGGGCAGATTTTCAAAAGATGAACTCAAAAACCTCGTAAAAACGCATTTTAAAACTTTTCAAGAGCTTTAACGCCGGATTTCTTGTAATTTGGTAAAAATTTCCATTGGGTTGTCAATAAAAATTTTCCCCCCGTGTCCGGCAAGAAAATTTCTGTCCCGAAATCCCCATGTTACGCTTATACAGGGCAATTTTGCGTTTTTTGCCGTTTCTATATCAACATCGGAATCCCCGATGTAAACAGAATTTTCAGGTTTTGAGTTTAAAAGCTTCATTGCCTCAAAAACGCTGTCCGGAGCCGGTTTTTTGCGAACATTTTCCGATTCTCCGATTGCAATGTCTATTAACGGGTCAAAATACCGCGCGCAAAGCTCTTTAACTGCTAAATCAAACTTATTTGAAACCACAGCGATTTTGCAGCCCTTTTCACGTGCAATTTTCAGCATTTCCGAAATGCCGTCGTAGGGCGCTGTGTGATTGTACATGATTTCTTTGTAATTTTTTTTAAATGTATCAAGGCAACTCTCAAAATCCGGATTTTCTGCACCGTTCGGGAGGGCGCGTTCAATAAGTTTTCGCACTCCGTTGCCCACAAAATTCCGGATTTCTTCAATCGAGCGCTCCGGATAACCGAATTTCTTTAATGCAAAATTCGTCGCATTTTTCAGGTCTTCCAGCGTGTTTAAGAGCGTTCCGTCAAGGTCAAAAATCAATGTATTTATCATATTTTTCTCCCACGGCTTAATATAACATAAATTTTTTGCATTGTGGAAAAATTAAAGTTATAATTGCATTATGGGTATCGAAAAAGGTCTTGGGGAGGAATTTCCCCAACATTTATGCAAAATGTGCGGTCAATGCTGCAAAGCCATCACAACTCCCTACACGCATGAGGAGCTGAAAGAGCTTGCCGCGCAGGGGCAGGAAGAAGCGAGGGTTTTTGTTGAAATTTTCCGAAAATACCCCACCATAGAAGACGCCAGAAAGGCTGTTCCCGCTCACGTCGAAAATATTCTCAAAGAATTAAAAAAGAACCCTGATTTTGACGAATCAAAGATTGCTTTTTACTATTGCCCGCACCTGACCGGGCAAAATACCTGCTCAATCCACCCCACACGCCCGGATTGCTGCCGCAGAGCCCCCAGAAACGGTTGGTCGCTTTTTCCGCCGGAATGCGGGTTCAAAGGATGGCAGTTTCAGCAAAGAGAACGCGTAAAAGCCACGGTAAGACGCCTAAAAGAAACGCTTATGGATTTTGAGCTGCTTGCGGATGAGCAAATTCTCCCTTCCAGCGGAAAAAGTGTAAAACAGGTGCGCGAAGAGATTAACGAAAAAATCTCGCACTGGGAAAAATACGGTTCTGCACACTGGTAGCAGTTTTTGGGTCATTTTTTAATACATTTCAATGATTTTTTGAATTGCAGTTTCAGCAGTATCCAAAATCTGATAAAGTTCGGCTTTTGTGAAAGGATTTCCCTCTGCTGTAGTCTGAAATTCAATGATTTTGCCGCTTTTTGTCATTACGACATTGGAATCCACCTGCGCGTGCGAATCTTCCGAATAATCCAAATCAAGTTTCACTTCACCGTCAATCAGCCCGATTGAAACCGCAGCAATCGGCTCCAAAATCGGGTTCTGCGTAATTTTTCCGTCCGAAATAAGCTTGTTTATTGCGTCTTCAAGCACAATATATCCGCCGCAAATGCTTGCGCAGCGGGTTCCGCCGTCAGCTTGAATAACATCTGCGTCAATTGTGATTGTGAGCCCTGTTAATTTCTCCAAATCAACGCACGAACGCAGGCTGCGCCCGATTAAACGCTGGATTTCCTGTGTTCTGCCGGAGATTTTTGTGCGTTCACGCTGGCATCTTGTGTGGGTTGAGGTCGGCAAAAGCGAATATTCTGCTGTAACCCAGCCTCTGGGGTCGTCTTTTTCCATCCATTTAGGCGCTTTTTCGTCAACTGACGCGGTTACTATTACTTTTGTATCGCCAAATTCCACCAGAACCGAACTCAAAGCGTGTTTTGTGTAATCTTTTACAAATTTTATATCTCTTAATTCGTTGTTTTGGCGGTTATTCAAACGCTCGGACATTTTATTTCTCCTTTATTCAATTGCTTTTTTATGGTAGTTTAATCTTAGCAAAATATTTCAAAAATAGGAAAAATTATGACAAAATTTTACTTAACTACGGCTATTGACTATGCGAACGGCGCTCCCCACATCGGGCACGCTTATGAAAAGATACAAACTGATGTTATTGCCCGTCATTTCCGCCAGAGATACGACGATGTCTATTTTCTTACCGGAACGGACGAGCACGGTATAAAAATCCAGAAAACAGCCGCTGCGCAGGGCATTTCTCCAAAAGAACTCTGCGATATTAACGCGGAAAAATTCAAAGAATGCTGGAGTGGGCTCGATATTTCTTACAATCAATTTATAAGAACCACTGATAAGCAGCATGAAGAAATTGTTCAGAAAATCTTCAAAAAATTGCAGGAAAACGGCGATATTTACAAACATTCTTACACAGGATTGTACTGCTCCGGCTGTGAATCGTTCTTGAATCCGCGTGATTTAACAGAAGACGGACTTTGCCCCGACCACCTCAAAAAACCCGAGGAAGTTAAGGAAGAAAACTACTTTTTCAAACTTTCAAAATATAAAGACCGCATTATTGAACACATAAAAAACAATCCTGACTTCATTCAGCCTGATTTCAGGGCAAATGAGGTTTTAAACCAGCTTGAGCATATTGAAGATATCTCGGTTTCCCGCTCAAAAGAGTCTGTAAGCTGGGGAATACCGGTTTTGGGCGATGATTCTCAGATTATTTACGTTTGGATTGACGCGCTTTCAAACTATATCACTGCTCTTGGCTATGACCCTGAAAATCCGCATGAAAACTTCAAAAAATACTGGCCTGCCGATGTTCAGGTCATCGGAAAAGATATTTTGAAGTTCCATGCGATTTATTGGCCGGCATTTTTGATGGCACTTGATTTGCCGCTGCCTAAAACAATTCTTGCTCACGGCTGGATTACGATTGACCAGACAAAAATGTCAAAATCCATAGGAAATGTCATCGCACCCAAAGATGTGATGGAAACCTTTGAACTCGCCCACCCTGACGCGTTCAGATATTTCATGATGGTTACGGCTCCGACCGGACGTGACGGAAATTACTCTGATTTGGACTTCAAAGAAAGGGTGAACGCCGATTTGGCGAACAATATCGGCAATTTGCTCAACAGAACGCTCAACATGCAGGTAAAATACTTTGACGGCGAGATAAAACCGGAATTTATAACCAATTCTGACAACGAAATCGCAAAAGAGGCGCTGAATACTGTAAAATCAGTTAAAAACCGGTTTGATAAGTACGAAGTTGCCGAGGCTGCGCAGGAAATTGTTAATTTTTCCAATGTTGTTAACAAATATGTAAACGATACAGCTCCCTGGGGACTTGCTAAAGACGGAAAAATGGATGAATGTGCGCAGGTTCTCTATAATGTGCTCGAGGCAATGCGGTTTATCGGTGCGCTGCTTGCACCTTATACGCCTAATATTTCGCAGGACATTTATGAACAGCTTAACAGGTCTGAAAAGCCCGCTGAAATTAAGCTGGATGACTTAAAATGGGGCGAAATCCCCGCAGGAAAAATCACAGAAAAAGAAAAAATCAAACCTGTATTTTTGCGTATGGATTCTGAAATCGCCGGTGCGGCAAAGAAAGGATAATTATGGCCAAAATTGTGGCATTTTCTTCTATTCAGCTTGACAGGTTTTATTCACCGCTTGGAAAAAGCGTGAATATTAGCGTCCAGAACAGATTGAGTAAAAGCGGGAAATTTTCAAACATTATCAACGAAAATAACATGAGCGCGCTCAATAATTACCTTGAAAAAAACAACGCAAGCGTTTATATTGAGGATTTGGGCGGGGATTTTTTCCATGATGTTAAATTTCATGTTTTTAAGCGCGGGAAACCGGATACAATTAAATTTCCGTTCAGTTTTGCGGGTGCAAAAGAGGATTTTGCAAACTGCATGCGCTCTTTGTACAAAAATGTTGAAAATGCGCTAAAAACTTTAAAGGGCTAGGCTTTACATTTTTTTACAAAGCAGCAAAAAAATTCCTGTACGTTTTTATAATAAAATGTAGTCAAAAGGGTTAAAAATATGAACAAAGTTAGCTTCGGGGCAGCAAAATTTACTAAAATTCCGCAAATAAAACCCCGCACAAATAAAAACGCAGCGGCACTTGTTGATGAAATCAGCACAACAGCGATGTTGAAAGGAAAATCCAAAGAAGAGTTAAATGAGCATTTAATAAGAGAACTTGCGGCTTCCCCGCGGATGGGTTTTAGCAATTTGCCTATTATCAGGGCAATTCTCGGGGCTGCGAAAGACGGAACCAAAATAAAATGATAGATATTGAACAAAAACAAAAATTAGAAGAGCTTGCTTTGAAAATAAACAAAGCGAAGGAGTGCCTTTGACCTTTCCGGCGTTGAAAAGAAGGCAAAAGAACTTGATTTAAAACTTCAGAGCGAAGAAATCTGGCAAAATCCGCAGAGTGCCGCAAAACTCTCGCAGGAGCTTACAGAATGCAAAAATACGCTTGAAAAAGCAGAAAATTGGGACAAAAAAATCGAGGATTGTAATGTCCTTGTTGAACTTTACAACGAAACCGAGGATGAATCGCTCTGGGAGGAGCTTCAAAACACGCTGGAAGCCCTTGAAAAAGAGATGAACGATTGGGAGGTGCAAACGACGCTTTCCGGCGAATATGACGCCTACGACGCGATTTTGACTGTAAATGCGGGCGCGGGCGGCACCGATGCGCAGGATTGGGCGCAAATGCTGCTCAGAATGTACTCCAGATGGGCAGAAACAAAGGGCTGGAAAGTCGAATTGCTGGATAAATCGGACGGAGATGAGGCGGGAATTAAGTCCGCAACAATAAAAGTAAGAGGAAAATACGCTTTCGGGCTCGCAAAAGCAGAACGGGGCGTCCACAGGCTCGTCAGAATCTCTCCGTTTAACGCAAACGGAAAGCGCCAGACGAGTTTTGCGTCGCTGGAAGTCAGCCCTGTGCTTGAGGATTTTGAAAAGGCTATACATATCCCGCCGGAGGATTTGGAGGTTGATACAATGCGTTCGGGCGGAGCAGGCGGCCAAAATGTCAATAAGGTTGAAACTGCCGTCAGAATTTTGCATAAACCGACCGGAATTGTCGTAAAATGCCAGCAGCAGCGTTCCCAACTGCAAAACAAAGAAACTGCAATGCAAATGCTTGCTTCAAAGCTTCTCGCAATCAAGCAGGCAGAGCATGATAAAAAACTTGCGGAGCTTAAAGGCGAAAATTTCGACATAAATTTTGGCTCCCAAATCCGTTCATACGTTTTTCACCCGTACAAAATGGTTAAAGACCACAGAACGGGCTTTGAAGTCGGAAATGTGGATTCAGTGATGGATGGGGAGATTGACGGGTTTATCGAGGCATATTTGAAACAGAATATCAATTCGTAATGTAAACAAATTGCCGCAAACCTGCAAATTATTTTAGAATTAGAATATGTTTGGAACAATGGAGCTTCAAATTGAATATTTACTGCTTTTACAGCAGCTGAGAGAAGCGACAAACGGCGCTTTTGATACATTTTTTATGTCTGCAACGTGGTTTGGCGAAGTAATTATCCCGCTCGGATTTTTAGCTCTTATTTACTGGTATTTTGATAAAAAAGCGGGAATTTTCATGCTTTTTAACTTTGCTCTGACCCTTTGTTTTAACGTTTTTTTGAAAATGACCGCCTGCATAAAGCGTCCGTGGCTTATTGACTCCAGAGTTTGCCCGATTGAGCGGGCTTTGCCTGCGGCGGACGGATATTCTTTTCCCAGCGGCCATACAGCGGGAGCAATGAGCGTCTGGGGGTCTGCTGGCTATTTATGGAGAAAAAATCGATGGATTTTGGGGCTAATGGTGCTTCTTGTGCTGCTTGTTGCGTTTTCAAGGAACTATATCGGGGTGCACACGCCGCAGGATGTCATTGTATCAATTATAATCGGGCTGTTTATTATTGTTTTTACCGATAAAATCCTGAAATGGACAGATAAAAAGCCCGGAAACGACTTGATTTTTTACACAGCAATAATGATTGCGGGGCTGATTTTGTATTTGTACCTGCATTTGAAATGCTGCGCCCAAATGCGCTCATACAACCCGCTGGTTGATACAATAAACCCTCTGAACATGAAACATGGCGTTTACGGCAAGCTTGCATTTGTTTACGGCGCGTTTTCCGGCTGGATTTTGGAAAAAAGGTTTGTAAACTTTGAGGTTGTGTTCAAAAAATCATTAAAAACCTTATTTTCTGCTGTTTTGGGGCTTTTATTGTTTTATCTTGTTATGTTTTTGTCTGGTAAATTCTTTGCTGCAATTCTTGTAAAACGCTATGCGTCCGCAGCGGCAGCCTTTTTCATCGCATTTTATATATCATTCATTTATCCGTTCATTTTGAAAAAAATTCGCCGATAGTGTATGGCAATTAAAATGCGTTTGTATTATATTTATAGTAATTATGCCAATGAAACATTCAAAATATTCAGTAGTTATAGTCGGAAGCGGTATTTCAGGACTTTATGCCGCAATTAAGTTGTCCGAGAGCATGAACCTCCCTGACGGAATTCTTTTGCTAACAAAATCACAGCTTTCTGAAAGCAATTCAAGATACGCGCAGGGCGGTATTGTAGGCGTTTTGCCAGAAAATACTCCGGATTCCGTTAGTTTGCATGTTGCGGACACAATAAAAGCCGGCTGCGGGCTTTCTGATTTTAATGTTGTGAAATTTATCTCTGAAAACAGCCAGTACGCAATAAAAGACCTGATGAGCTACGGCGTGGAGTTCGACAGGGACAAGCAAAACGGACTGACTTTCACGCTCGAAGGTGCTCACAGCGTAAGAAGAATTCTCCATGTCGGCGGCGACGCAACCGGCTACGGAATTGAAAAAGCGCTCGTAAACAAGGTTAAAAACGATAAAACAATTGCTGAAAATATCTCAATTTATGAGCAATGCCATGCTGTCGAGCTTTTAATTGACGCAAAAGGCGAATGCAGGGGCATTATTTCGTTTAATGAGGCCACAAAAGAGTTTGAAACTATCTATGCCGGCGCAACTGTGCTTGCTACAGGCGGTGTCGGACAGGTTTACAAATACACAACAAACCCGTCGGTCGCTACAGGCGACGGGCTGGCGCTCGCAGTCAGGGCAAAAGCCGAAATTAAAGACATGGAATTTATTCAGTTCCATCCTACGGCACTTTCGCTTGATAATGACGAATCAAGGTTCCTGATTTCGGAATCAGTCAGAGGCGAGGGCGCAAAACTCGTAAACAGCAATGGCGAATACTTCATGGAACGTTATCATGAGCAAAAAGACCTTGCGCCCCGTGATATTGTTTCCCGCTCAATCGTCAAAGAGCTCGAAAAAACGGGCGAAGACAGGGTTTTTCTTGATGCTTCGCTTATTCCGATAGATACATTTACAACAAGATTTCCGAATATTTATAAAAAATGCCTTGAAAATGGCGTTGACGTCACAAAAGACTATATTCCGGTTTCACCGGCAGCGCATTACTGCATGGGCGGCATAAAAACGTCTGTTGACGGAACAACTTCTATCCGGCACCTTTACGCTATCGGCGAAGCGGGTTGCACTTCTTTGCACGGAGCTAATAGACTCGCCAGCAACTCGCTTCTGGAGTGCGTTGTTACCGCTTTTGAACTGGTGAACACGCTTTCCTTTGAAAATCTGCAGGTTTCTGACGTGATTGACGATTCTATCCTTTCTACAATCAAAAATTACGCACCCCAAGACGAGCCGGAGGATGCAGATTGCGATGTAAATGCTCTAATTAACAGGCTAAAAGATACAATGTGGAAAAATGTCGGCATAATTAGAGATGAAAACTCTTTATTGCAGGCACTTTCCGACCTCAAAAAAATATCAGAAGAATTCGGACGGAACCGTTTCTGCACAAGCGCAGAAGAATTTGAGCTGCGTAACCTTTTGCATGTTGCGCTGGTTATTACAAATATGGCACTCAAACGTAAAGAGTCAATAGGTGCACATTTCAGGTCTGACTCGCCCGTTGTTCCGGAAAAAATTTCTGTCGAGGTAAAAAACAATGAATCATCAGTTTCTGTTAAATGATTTTATTATTGAAAAACACGTAAAAAACGCTCTGGAAGAGGATATCGGCTATGGAGATATTACAACGGACTTTCTATACTCGGATTCTGAATTTCTCACTGCGTATTTGAATACCCGCGCGGATGGCGTAATTTGTGGGCTTCCGGTTTTCAAAAAAGTTTTTAGAATCCTCTCAAAGGATGTCAGGATTGATTTTGAGGTGCAGGAGGGCGAAAAAATCCAAAAAGGCCAGACCCTCGCTAAAATTATCGGCCCCGCAAGGGCAATTTTGACGGGCGAAAGAACTGCATTGAACTATATCCAGAGAATGTCGGGAATTGCGACGGAAACCGCAAAATATCAGGAAGCAATCAAGCCTTACAGCGCTTTTATCGTTGATACGCGAAAAAATACGCCCGGATTCAGGCTTTTTGAAAAATATTCGGTTGCAGTGGGCGGCGGAAAGCTCCACAGGTTCAATTTGAGCGACTGCGCAATGGTTAAAGACAACCACATAAAACATGCCGGCTCAATCACAAATGCGGTGCAAAGCCTGCGCAAAAACGGCTCTCACGCGCATAAAATCGAGGTCGAATGCGATACTTTTGAGCAGGTTAAAGAAGCGGTCGAAAATAAGGCTGATATTATTATGCTCGATAACATGAACGTAGAGGATATGAAAAAATGCGTAGATTTTATAGCCAAACGGGCTATTGTCGAGGCCAGCGGAAATGTTAAACTCGATACTGTGAATAAAATCGCGTCAAGCGGAGTTGATATAATCTCGACCAGCGCAATTGTAGCAAATGCGCCGGTTTTAGACCTCGGATTGGACATGTAATATGACATTTAACATTCTGGTCTGCATTAAGCAGGTTCCTGACACAAATGACATAAAATGGACGGCAAATAACACAATTGACCGCGCAGGAATGGATTTAATCATAAATCCTTACGACATGGGCGCAATGCAGATTGCGCTGGACGTGAAAAAAGCGATTGTTGACGCAAAAATAACTCTTTTGTCCATGGGCCCGACCCAGGCTGTTGAATCCTTGTCATACGGGCTTGCTATGGGTGCGGATGAGGCATTTTTGCTCTGCGACAAGAAGTTCGCCGGCTCTGATACGCTTGCTACATCGTATTGCCTCGAATGTTTTATCAGAAAATTTATGCCGGATTTCAATCTGATTCTCTGCGGCCAGCAGGCAGTTGACGGTGACACTGCACAGGTTCCTCCTGCGCTCGCGCAAAAGCTTTGCGTGCCCTCTTCAGTGCTTGTTTGCGAATTTCTTGAATATAATGACGGAAAACTTACCTTAAAACGCGAAACGCCCTGCATTAAAGAAGAAATTGAGATAAAAACGCCCGCGCTTCTTGCGGTTAATTCAAGAGAATGCGTGAAAAAGCCGCTTATTGAAGATTTTATGCGTGCTCAGGATATCCCCGTGAAAATCCTCAGCGCCGCAGATATAGGCGCGGACGACGCACAAATCGGTTTTGCCGGTTCACCGACAATTGTAAAAAAAGCATTTCGTCCGGAAATCACGCGGGAATGCCGGATTATCAACGATTTTTCGCCGGAAGCAGCTGCAAAACTTCTTCTTGAGGCGGTTAAGGAGGCGCGTTCATGACAAAACTCCTTGTTTTTGCGGAAACTCACGACAATTTGATAACTCCTGTTTCAATCGAAACAATTACCTACGCAGCAAGCAGCTTGAAAAACGTTGAAATCAATGCTCTAATCGCTGCAGCTCCGGAATACGCGGATGAACTGGCCGAACAGCTTAAAAATAAGGGGCTGGACAATCTTTTTCTTCTTGTAAGCCCTGTTTTTGCAGACAATGAGATTTGTACGCTAACCGGCGCTATAAGTGATTTTCTGGCACAAAATCATCAAAATATACTTCTTGTAGGTGCAACAGCGCTCGGCAGGGAACTTGCGCCGCGCGTGACTTCAAGCCTGAACCTCGGTTTGACTGCGGATTGCACAATGATTGACATTGATGAGCAGGGAAAATTGCTTGCAACCCGCCCGACTTACGGGGGGCAGCTTATGGCGGTTATTTCTTCAAAAACCGACCCGAATTGTGCAACAATACGGCCGGGCGCCCTCGTCACAACCGGAGAAATCCCGCAAAAAACAATGAATATTCACCGTATTGAGCCTCGAATTTCACGGAACGAAGAGGCTGTAAAGGTGTTAAAACGCGAATTTAAAGCAATTGACAACAGCCTTGAGGCCGCAAAAATCGTTGTTGCCGGCGGTGCAGGGCTGCGTTCTTCTGAAAATTTCGGAAAAATGTACAGACTTGCTGAAAAATTGGGCATTTCACCGGCGTCTTCAAGGGCAGCGGTTGAGCTGGGCTGGGCGGAGCAAACAATTCAGGTTGGACAAACAGGGCACACAATTGCACCGGATTTGTACATCGCACTGGGCATTTCGGGGGCAATTCAGCACCTTGTCGGCATTACAAACGCCAAAAAGGTCATAGCAATCAATTCTGACCCGAACGCGCCTATTTTTCAGTGCTGTGATATTGGCATAGTTGCCGACGCGCAGCAGGTTTTGGACGCGCTTTTAGCCGAATAAAGGCTTTTTCGCTTAAACAAGCCCCTCTTTAATCGCCTTTACGGCAGCCTGAGTTCTGTCATCAACCACCAGCTTTTGAATAATATTGCAAACGTGCGCTTTTGCTGTATGTTCGCTTATTGTGAGCGTGTTGGCAATCTCAAAATTCGATTTTCCATCTACAACGAGCTTTAATACTTCATATTCTCTTTCCGTAAGATTTGCGTGCTGCGCCCGGAAAGTCGCTCTGGAGCTTTGTTTTTGGGGGATAAAACAGGAGGATTGATTCCTGATGAGTGGCACGATTTTCGGGTCAAGCCAGATTGCGCCGTCTTTTACGGATTTTATAACCATAATCAGGAGTTCTGTGTTAATATCCTTTAGCACATAGGCGTAAGCGCCCGCGCTGAGCGAGTCCATGACCTCTTTTTCCGTGGTGTGCGAGGTCAGCATAATGATTTTTTGGTCGGGATTGTCGTTCAAAATGCGCTTTGTTGCCTCAATTCCGCTTATATCGGGCAATCCAATATCCATAAGTATAACATCAGGCTTTATATTCTTTGCTTTTTCGACCGCCTCTTTCCCGCTTTGCGCTTCGGCGATGACTTTTATGTCATTACAGTCCTCAAAAAGCGATTTAAGCCCCACACGCAGCAGTTTATGATCTTCTACCATTAATAACGATATACACTTATTTTCCGGCATAATATTTCTCCCACTCTATTATTTATTAGTAATATAAAATAGAGAAACTTTTTGTTCATTACCGCCGAAATCCCGCCTCCTGTTATAAATTTTTGTTTTATAAAAATAATATCTATTTATTACGTTGCGATATATAGTGATAATATTAAATACATTGTAACATTATTTTAAACAGTTTGTAAGAATTAACAAAATTTAAATTTCAGGGATATTATAAGTAATATACAGGCAGAATAAACATTTTGAGAGGAATAAATTATGAATATCAAAGCAGTAGCGTTTTATACAGGGCTCACAGGGGCAACTCTTCTGGGGGGATGTGCTAAAAAAGCTGAACCTCTGGCAAAAATTGTTGAAAAAGCCCAAACCGAGCTTATTAACAAAAACACCCTGAGTGCGGCCGATTCAGTGGTTTCAAAGGCTGTTTATAAAGCAAGACTCGCAGAAATAGAGCTGGAAGCTGCCAAAGCAAAGCTCGAGGATGCAAGATTCGCAGTTTCTTATAAGCTGGATTCAATTAAGTCTGCAAATAAGCCCTTAAAAACAGCAGAAGATACTGAGTTGCTTGAATTCGGGAAAATATATCGCGGATTTAGTAAAATAGAGAACGGATTAATAAAAACAGAGAAAAATATGCTTGATTTGGAATTTTCTGTGAATAATTTGCCAAAATAACAAAAAAGAGCGCTCAAAATCGAAAAATTTGAGTGCTCTTTTTTTGTAATACATGTATCGATAAGAAATATAACGATAATCTTGTTAATTTGTATCTAATAGAAATATAGTGATAATATTTTAACAAAAAGCCAGAAAAAAATTAAAAATCTATAATGTAATTATGGATAAAAATTTTTCTCAAACGCCTCATAACGCTATTTCGCCGGATATTGAGTTTGTAATGACAATGGACGGCTCATGCGGGCTGTATAACAGCAGCGTTGGCGATATTTATCATTCTTCTTACGGCGCCCTGTCAGAAGCAAAGGAAAAGTTCATACGCCCTTTAAATTTTCATAAAAATTTTCTTCAAAAAAAAGAAATAAAGGTTCTCGATGTTTGCTCGGGCATTGGCTATAACACAAAAGCCTTTTTGAATTACCTTTTCAATTCTAAAATTGCGCCCGAAACAAAAATCCATATCGACGCAATAGAAATAGACAAAAAACTGACCCTCCTTTCTCCATTTATAAAAGATGGGTTGAGGGACTGCGCATGTTCGTATTTTTTGTTCGCCAATTTGCAGGAGGATATTTTCCCGGAAATAGAACAGGTGAATTCTGTTGTTTCAGATTCAAAAAACAGGCCATTTTTAAGCCGTGCTGTGGTCGATTTGTTTCAAAAATACAGATTTGACAGGTATAAATATAACCACCGGAGCCGTTATCTTTCGTTTTTACATAATATATATTATCAATACGTATCGAAACGCAACAAAAAGGCACTGAAAGCCCTTAAAATGAACAATTTTACATTCCGCCCGCATTATATGGACGCGAGGCTTTTCTTAAAATCAGCAAAAAGCGGATATGATATTGTGTTTTTGGACGCTTTTACGCCTTTAAAATTGCCAACCCTCTGGAGCGAAGAATTTTTTGCACGGCTTTATGAACTTATGAATACGGATTCAATGCTGGTCACATATTCTAATTCGGCTGCAGTAAGAAATGCAATGCTCAAGGCTGGATTTTTTGTCGGCAAGACTTTTGATACAAAAAAACGCCCCTCGGGAACAGTTGCTTCCAAAAATAAGAATTTTATTGAACACCTGCTTGAGGAATTTGATTTTGGACTAATGCAAACAAACGCAGGGGTTACTTTTAATGATCCGGCCTTGGATTGGCCGCCGGAGAAAATTCTGGAGGAATATAATGCAAAAAAATCGCGTTTAAACCTTCCGTCCTCCAGTTCCTATATAAAATCACACAAAAGAAAAGAGGAAACGCTATGTACGACGTAGTCATTTGCGGCGGAGGCACTGCAGGGTGCGCGGCAGGATATATTGCCGCAAAAAACGGCCTAAAAACACTTATTATCGAAAAAAACATTCACCTCGGCGGGTCAATCACCTCTGCGCTTGTTGTCCCGGCAATGAAATCGGACACTTGCAACATAAACTGCGAATTCTACAACGAATTTGTGAAAAAAATGTCGGAATATGGTGGTCAAATAACCTATTCTGACGGAAATACAGGCTGGTTTAACCCTGAAATTGCAAAAATAGCGCTCGATTCGATGATGAAAGAGGCGGGTTGCGAAGTTTTATTCGGTTGTGAGGTAAAAGACGCAGAATGTTATGATGATAACATTAAAAAAATCAAAATTTCAAATGGAATATTATCACTATATATCGAATCGGGTTATTTTATAGACTCAACAGGAAATTCAAAACTAGGAAAAATTTTAAATCATAAATTTTTGACTGACAAAAAAAATGAACAACCGATGACATTGCGCTTTAATCTTTCGGGAATCGATATGAAAAAATTCTGCGAATGGATAATGGAGCTGGATAAGGATAGAGAAGTCACGACTTGTGCCCAAATCAATGGTGAAATGCATATGTCGACGGCATATACCTGGGATAAGTCTAAAAGCTGGGCATTAAGACCCATTTTTGAGGCTGGAATAAGGGACGGCGTGATAAAAGAGGCTGACAGCGCCTATTTTCAGGTGTTTTCGGTTGCAGGAATGAAAGGAACGTTGGCGTTCAACTGCCCGAGAATCCTGTCTGACAAGGAATTGAGCCCTGATAGTATTCAGGATGTTTCTTTTGCGGTAATTGAGGGCAGAGAGCAGATTTGGAGGCTTTATAACTTTGTAAAACGCTATTTCCCGGGTTTTGAGGAAGCTTATATATCAAATATTGCTGATATGCCCGGTGTGAGGGAATCCTCGCGCTTTGAGGGCGAATATGTTTATTCAAAAGAGGATATGACAGCCTCGAAAACCTTTGAAAATCCCGTTTTGCACGCAAGCTACCCGATTGACATACATTCTTACAAAAAAGACACCTCGACGCTTGAAAAAGCTGTGAATGACTACTATTTGCCGGTTGAAAGCTTAAAATCCGCTCAGTTTAAAAATTTATACTTTGCCGGACGCAATTTATCCGCGACTTTTGAGGCACAGGCTGCGTTGAGGATTCAGACTTCCTGCTTTTCTATGGGGGAGGCGGTTGCCAAGGATATTTTACGCCGACAAAAATGATTCTTTAACAAGCTTTCGCAGCTCCTCCATAGCCTCATTGCATTCCGAGTTAAGAAGTTCAAGTATTTGAATATTTTTTGTCTTCATTTGCGCGGCTGTTCGGGAGTCAGGCAAATTTCCACCAAGGAGTTCATCCACAGTAATATATTTATAGCCTAATCTTTCAAAATCGCCTATTTTGGGGCTGGAAACAATCGGAATAAGATTGGCGCCTATATATTCGATAAGCTTTGTCGGACAGGCAACTTGATTTACGACAATATCGTCGCGCAGGATAAATCCAAAGTCAAAACCTTCATATTCTTTTTGGATTAATCCCGGGGAGACAGATTTTATCGTAACATTAGGATAATCCCCGAGAAGATTCTCAAAAAACGCCTTATCGGGCGAAATTATTTTGATTTCTAGATTTTGCGGCAATTTTTTAATCACATCAACCATTTGTTCTGCATTTTGCCATTTATTCGTGCCGCCGGAGTAAATAATTTTGCATTTTTTCGCATTTTCTTGTATTGACGGGAGTGTCAGCCTGTGTGAAGTAAAAATTGGCAGCTTAATAAATTGAACATGCTCCATGTTGTACTTATTTTTGTAGAATTCAATCATATTTTCAGATACGCAAACTAGGGCTTTTAAATGAGGGAATAACTCGCGCTCATAGAGCTCCGCAAGCTTGATTTTGCCAGAATCCACACTGCCGAAACGCATTTCCTCCACAACGCAGCCATGAGCGTCAAGAATAATTTTATGGCTGTATTTTTTTAGATATTCAAGCGGAATTTTCATCGCACTGTACAGACTGTGTATGTAAATGCAGGAAGCAGCCTCAAAAAGGCCATCCAGACTGCGTTTTGTTACGGATTTATAGGAATCAACTTTTTTATTGTAAAATCGGGATGGCGATTTGAACAGTCTGTGCAGGCAGTTTGAAAAACATCGGCCCCAATACCTTATAGTGCTGACGTTTTTTATGTTTTCAACATATATTTTGTTAAAATCGGCGAGAATATCATCGATTGCAACAATCCGGCGGTTCATTCCGTCTTTTTCTATTCTTCTGGTGACAATATTTCCGATTATTAGTACAAAATTGTCTTTTTGCATAAAATTAGCTCCCTATACGCATTATAGCTCAGCAGATTATCTTGTATTTTTTGTATCAGTTTTTCAGAAACAGATTCTACTGTATGGTTTAAAACTGAGTATTTATGGCACATTACGCCTTGCTGATATTTTTGCCCTTTTACATATATTTCATCAAGAATTTCCGAAAAAGTACGCTGCGCAAACTCTTTATAAAGATTATAATTTGTACCGAGCACATAATCAAATGCTTCGTAAAAATACGCAAATTTATTAATTTTTATCGGCCTGTATGAATACGGAAGAAGCACTGCAGGTATTTTTAAGCCGGAAGCCTCAATTACCGATGTTCCCATAGCAAAGATAATATCACAGTGGCATAACATATAACTGTGAAGCGTCGATATGTCAGAAATAGTGCCGACAAAGCGCAAATCCAATTTATTCTTATATTTTTCGGTATTAATAAGCCGTTTTGAATCACCGTCACCGATGATATGTACAATTTTCTTCTTTTTAGTGTCGTAATTCACGAGATTATCAAGAACAGCAATAAGCGGATAAACCTTTTCTTTCACAAGCCTGCCCAGTATGCAGATATTGATTTCATCAGCACTAATCAGTCCCGTATTTGCCTCTTCAGAGGGAATCGGGCAGCAGACCGGAAGATAATCTTTGCTCAAATCAATGTCAAACAACATCTTTTGGTAGTTCAAATTTTCAAAATCCATAAAATAACACGCATTCATTGAGGTGAATTCGGTTAAAAGATTCTTCATTCTACGATATTTTTTATTGTAGAATGTTTTCAGGAAAAACTTCTGAAAAATCATTGGATAATTCTGGAGTTTTGCACCTTTTGGCATAATGTGAAGCACATTGAGCGGGTGTATGCACCAGAACAACAATTTTGTATCAATATTTTCAAAATTCAATGCTTTATTTAGCCGGTTAATATTAGAAATTGGTGTTATAAGTGCCTCTATGTCAGGAATTTGCGATTTTTCATCATCGGTGTAATCTATGAAGTTCAGTTTTTGAAAAAGAGGATTGTTGCGTATAAAACCGTCTTTATAATCAACAAAATAAACCTGTGTACCAAAATTTTCGCACAAATAACTTCCGAGTCTGGCAAAAAGCAATTCAGCACCGCCTGCAACTTTTGAGGGGTAGAAGAATGCAAGTTTATTCAAATTCATTAATAACCTCAACAACTTTCTGCATTTCAGCTGCGGAAAGAACCGGTGAAATGGGGATACTAAGAATTTCTTCATGTATTTTTTCGGTTATCGGAAAGCTCAGATTGTTCCATTCTTTAAAACACTGCTGTTTGTGCGGCGGAATAGGATAGTGGATTAAAGTTTGTATTCCGTTATCAAGTAAAAATTGTTGAAATTTGTTCCTATTTGCAGTTCTTACCGGGTAAATGTGCCAGACGTGAGATTCACGTGCATAAGTTTCGGGCAGGGTAATAAGTGGATTTTTGATGTTTTTTGAATAAAAATCTGCAATTTTTCTTCTTTTTTCGTTATCTTCATCCAAAAATCTGTACTTGATATCAAGTACAGCCGCCTGGATTTCATCAAGGCGGCTATTAATACCCTGAAGGATATTGTTATATTTAATATTAGAACCATAGTTTCTAATTGCTCGGATTTTTGCAGCCAATTCGTCGTCATTTGTTGTTACACAGCCGCCATCACCAAGACAACCTAAATTTTTGCCCGGATAAAAACTAAAACCTGAAGCATCACCGAGATTTCCGGTTCTTTTGCCTTTGTATATCGCACCATGGGCTTGTGCGGAATCTTCAATTATCTTTAGATTATATTTTTTAGCAAGTTCCCAAATTTTTTCCATCTCTACAGCCTGCCCATAAAGATGAACAACCATAATTGCTTTGGTTTTTGGTGTTATTTTTTCTTCAATTAAATCAGGATTTATGTTATAGGTTTTTAAATCCGGTTCAACAAGCACAGGCGTGCAGTTATTCTGGGTAATAGCAAGAATTGAAGCTATATATGTGTTTGCCGGTGCAATAATTTCATCACCAGCGCCAAAACCATAGCCTTTAATAATTAAGTTCAACGCGTCCAGCCCGTTAGCACAGCCAATGCAGTGTTTTACTCCACAAAACGCAGCAAAATCAGATTCAAATTTTTCATCTTCTTTCCCGAGAATGTACCATCCTGAGTCAAGTACACGCTTTATTGCGGCGTCTATTTCAGGACGAAATCTCTCGTTTATTTTATGTAAATCCAGAAATTTAATCATTTTTTGCCTCATATTGTTTCACAAGATAAGTTTGCCCATCCGCAACATCTTTTGTAACAACGCTTCCCGCGGCAATCATAGCATTTTCACCGATTATAACACCCGGCAATACAGTAGAATTTGCACCTATGGAAGCACCGCGTTTTACCACTGTAGAAAGGCGTTTGAAGCTTCGATTTCCTGATTTTGGATATTTATCGTTGCAGAATGTCACATTTGGCCCAATAAAAACATCGTCTTCCACCCTTATGCCGTCCCAGAGCTGGACGCCGCATTTTATTGTCACATTATCACCAATTTTCACATCATTTTCTATAAAACAATGCGAGCAGATATTACAATTTTTACCAATTTGAGCCTGCGGCAAAACCACACAGAATTGCCAAATTCTAGTATTTTCACCTATATGAGATGATTGTACATCAGATAATTCACTTATCAATTATAAAAACCTCTTTAAATATTTAGGGCGTATTTTTAAGTAATCTTCTCTTGTGTATTTGTAAAACACATCTTCGTCTGTTTCTTCATAGATTTTTGCTCCAAATCTTTCATGAAAAGCCCTTACACGTTCGTTTTTCCTGCGGACTTCAAAGTGACTTGCAGCAAAGTTTAGAGAAAAAAAGGCAAATTCATATATTAAAAGAGCAGATTCAATAGCGGTAGAAGTCGGTGCACCATCCTTTACAAGCCAACTTCCCCAGCTAAAACTGTTGTCTTTTATATCATATATTCTGACTGTACCGAGTGGCTCTTTTTCTTTGGATTCAATAACAAAATACCACTCATCACTTTTCTTCTTATAGTTTTTTATGTAGTCGGTTTGTTTTTCAATATTATATTCGGTTTTATTCAAATATGCGCTTTTATCTTCATTTGTTCTTAAATCTAAAATAAATTGCGCGTCTGATATTTCAACATCTCTTAAATTTATATTTTTTCCTTTAACAAATTTTTCCATTTTCCCCCTTTTGAATATTCAGATACTCCTCATAATCTCTTATGTACTCATTTTCATCATAATAAGTACTTGCAAGCACAAGCAAAATTGCATTATACGAAAAATCATACATCTCTTTCCAGAGCATTTTATCTAAATACAGTGCTTGATGAGGGTTGTTGAGTTCAACAATTTTCTGATTCGTCCCATCATCAATTTTCACCTTACAACTGCCGTTTATTGCAATAAGCAGGAATTCTGAGTTTTTATTTGCGTGGCAGCCCCTTGCGACACCGGGTTTTGTATCAAAAATATAAAAAATGCGCTTTATATCAAAAGGGCAATTGTTCCCTTGTTCGAATGAAACAAGATGCCCGCGTTCATCGCCAAAAACTTTAGTATCTATTAAGTTATAATTCATAATTACCTGCTCTAAAAAAGTATATCTAATAAATGGCTAACTGACAAATTATTTACATTGCTTAAATTTATTTGTGCTAACATATTGATATGTTCACGGGTATTATTGAAGAAAAAGCAACCATCACTTCACTCGAAAAGCAGCAAAACGGTGCGATTTTAACCGTTTCGTGCTCAAAAGCTGCACTTGATACAAAAATTGGCGATAGTATCGCTGTCAACGGCGCCTGTTTGACGGTTGTTGAAATAGAAAACGACGGATTCAAGGTATTTGCCTCTTATGAAACACTTAAACTCACCACTATCGGCCTTTTAAAAGCAGGGGACAGCGTAAACCTGGAAAGAGCACTCAGACTTTCTGACAGATTGGGCGGGCATATTGTTTCGGGGCATGTTGACGGGGTTGGAACCTTTATTTCTTCAACAAAAATCGGCGAAGCCTATAAAATGATTTTTGAAATCCCCGAAGATTTGATGAACGAGGTTGTAAAAAAAGGTTCAATTGCAATCGACGGCGTAAGCCTTACAGTTGCCGAAGTTTCCGGCAATAAAATCGCGGCTGCGGTCATTCCCCATACTTATAAAAACACCCTTTTGGGTGATTTACGACCAAATTCAGCGGTTAATATAGAAACTGATGTCATAGGCAAATATGTGGGCAAAATGCTCGCTGCCGGAAGAAAAGAATCAAAAATAACAGCCGATTTTCTGGAAAGGAACGGTTTTATATAATGAATTTAGTTGAAAATATCATAAATCAATTCAAAAGTAACGAAGCGCGCTTTGATACGATTGAAGAAGCAATCGAAGCTATCAAAAAGGGCGGAATGGTTATCGTAGCGGACGATGAATCACGCGAAAATGAGGGCGATTTAATTTGCGCTGCCGAGTTTGCGGCTGTTGAAAACATAAATTTTATGATTACGGAAGCAAAAGGCATAGTTTGCACGCCAATATCGCCCGAAAGAGCCGAAAAACTCGGGCTCGACAGCATGGTTAAGAACAACACCGACGTTAAAGGCACTGCGTTCACACAGAGCGTTGATGCTGACCCGAAATTCGGGGTAACTACGGGCGTTTCGGCGATTGACCGCTCGGTTACGATAAAATTAATTGCAGATGACAACACAAAACCGTCAGATTTGCGCCAGCCGGGTCATGTTTTTCCCTTAATTGCCAAAAGAGGCGGGGTTCTTGAGCGCGTCGGACACACAGAAGCTTCTATTGATTTATGCAGGCTTGCAGGGCTTAAAGACGCTGCTGTTTGCTGTGAAATCGTTAATCCTGACGGTTCTATGGCACGCAGGGATGATTTGCGCAAATTTGCTGACAAATACGGCATAAAATTCATCACAGTTGCCCAGCTAATCGCCTACAGGCTCCGAAATGAACGTTTGATGAAAAGAGAAGCCGAAGTTAATCTGCCGACAAAGTTCGGTGTATTCAGACTTCTTGGTTACAGGCATGTTTTGACCGGTCAGGAGCACGTTGCACTGGTAAAAGACGACGGTTCCGACAAAATACCGCTTGTCAGAATGCACAGCATATGCCTTACAGGCGACACTTTCCACAGCTTGCGCTGCGACTGCAACAGCCAGCTTGAAAATTCAATGAAAATGATTAACGAGTACGGAAAAGGCGCTGTTGTTTACCTTTTGAACCATGAAGGGCGCGGAATCGGCATTGTAAACAAAATAAAAGCCTACGCACTTCAAGACGCAGGCGCTGACACGATTGACGCAAACCTTAAACTCGGTTTCAACTCGGATTTGCGCGATTACGGCGACGGAGCTCAGATTTTACTTGATTTAGGCTACAAAAAGTTTAAACTAATTACTAACAACCCTCAAAAAATCATCGGACTTGAGGGATACGGGCTGGAAATTGTTGACAGAGTGTCGGTTGAGTCTGAATTTACAAAATACAACCAGAAATACCTTTGCACAAAAGTCAACCGCATGCACCACATGATTGAACTCGGCAAAATGGAGCAAAAAAATGGGTAATATTCTCTTATATAAAGCACTTCCATACAACAGCCAATATAAAAAAGTTTTTAAAGGCGTTTATGACGATTTTAAAAATCGCTCATTTTCCGATTACAAATTCGAGCTGGAACCGCTTGAATACGAAGAATTTATCGATTGCGTAGAAAAAGAGCTGATAAAATGCATTATTTTGCTCGAGGACGAAATTCCGACCGCATTTATGGTCTATACCACGGAAATTAGCGAGGCTGTTGAGCTGAATATGATTCATTGCCTCGGAAATGAGGACACAAACCTGAAAAGAAAGCTGCTGCTTGAAAAATTCCTTGAGCTTGAAGAAGAAGTTTTAAAGACGAAAATCGTTACCTACCCCATGCTTGGCTCGCAGGAGGAATTTGTACCAGAAATCTCAAATTACGGCTTTAAAATGGTCGCTGTTGCAGTGGTGAGACTCAATTTTTCAAACCCTGCCTCGCTTGAGATATTTAAAAGGTTCAAACCCGCACCGCTACCGCCTGAATATAAAATCACAGGCTGGAAAAAGGAATATTTTGATGACGCGGTAAATGTTGTAAATACAGCGTTTAAAGACACTTCTGACGCAAAATTTGACCCCCGTTTTGCCACAAAAGAGGGTTCTAAGGACATAGTTGAAAAAATTACTAACGAAACCTACGGAACTTTTCTTCCCGAGTGTACAAGCGTGCTTTTGAAAAAAGGAAAACCCGTTGGAATCTGCTTTGCTAACATCACTGCAGGTAAAATTGCAAATATTCCGATTGTCGGCATGGGGCATGAGCATTGTTACAAGGGGCTGGGCGAAAATCTCTTATATAATTCGGTGAAAAACCTACTAAAACAGTCCAAATTGGAGCTTTCAGAGGTGAATGCAAGCACCGAAACCGACAATTATCCTGCCATAAAAATGTACAGGCGGCTGGGGTTCAAAGAAGATTATTACTATCCGCAGGCCTACAAACCCATTTCTTAGCATGCTTTTCCCTAAAAAAATCGTTGTTTTTTCAAATTATTTTTCAATAATTTGCAATTCTCCTGTGTTTAGGCTACCGTAAAAGCGGAAGTATCAAGAATCTAGACTTATTGTTAAATTTTGTTACTTAATTAGTGTACAAATAACAAATTTTTTTATCTTCGGTTATTAAAGCACTATCGAAACCTATTTAATGGAGGAATCAATGATAAACGCACCGATTAATGCAATGCCCGCAATGCCTGTACCTATGCAGCCTGTCGAACAGCCGAAACAGTTCAACGCTGTATCTATTACAGTTCACAAACCGACAGTTGAAGCTGGTTCTAACGCATCACCTTACAACTACCCGCAGGCATCTGTATATTCATATCCGCAGGGTTCTGTTTACCAGCCGGCAGCTCCTGTAAGCACTCCGGCTCCTGCAGCACAGGAAATTCAACAGCCTGCACAGTATCAGGTACCTGAACCGGTCATAGCTGAAGCTCCTGAAGTGCAACCGCAGGAACAGAACGTATAAGTATATTAAAAGCAGCTTTTAGCTGCTTTTTTAAACACCAGTAGTAAGTAATATTGTTAAGATTTATTACATATATGCGAAAAAAAGGCAATTTTCAATCTTGAGGTTTATTTAATAAGCATACATTAATAACTCTTAATAGGGGAAACAACATGATACAAGCACCACAAAACTATTACCAGCCCGCACCTGCTCCGGCAGCTGCACCCAAACCGCAGTCACAGTACAATGCGGTAAAAATCGACATTATCGAGCCTAAAGTAAATGCAGGTGAAACACAGGTATCACCGTACAATTATCCTCAAGCAAGTGTTTACAATATGCCCCAGGCCAGTGCTTATGCGCCCGCGCAGGCAACAACAGCACCGGTATACAGCGCACCGGTTCAAACAGCCGCTCCCGTATATGCGCAGCCGGCACCGCAAATTGTAAACCAACAAAACATTTCACAACCCCAGGCTGCAGTACCCGCAGCTGAACAACCCGCTCCGGCAGCAGCTCCGGCTCCTGAACAACCGGTTGCAGCCGCAAAAGCTGAAGAAGTGCCTCCGGCACCCGCTGCAGAGCCTGTTTCAACCGTAGATGTTGCAGGTTTAACTGCAAAAATCAAATCTGAAGATCCGGAAGCAGCAGGAAAAGCTATTGAAGATGTTGCTCTTGTAGCTCAGAATAATCCTGCAGAAGCTGTTCAATTATTAGACACAAACCTTATGGAAGGCTTGCTCGGTGTAATTGCCAAGGACACTTCTACACTGCAAGGGCCCACACCTAAGCAAATTGAGCTCCGCCAGCAGATTATGTCAGGAAAAACCCTTTCAGAAGCCGACACAGCAGAAGCAAAAACAGTAACTCCGCTTGAAATGGCTGAAAGAAACAAACAATATGCTCTGTTTACAGTTGCTATTCTCCAAAACCTCCTCGTAAACGAGTTCAAGAAAACAAACAACACAACTCCTGACATCAAAGACCTCCCGGGTATGGAACAGATTGTCACAACAATCAAAGACAACCCGAACCCGATGCTCAGAGCAAGCGGACTTGCTGCACTTGCCTACAACGCAAGACCTGAATACAAGCCCGTAATGAAAGAAATCTTCGAATTGTCCAAGAATGATGCCGACGAAAACGTCCAAAAAGTCGCAGCAGAAGGCTTGAGCAAGTTAGAACAAATTAAATAGTTAAAAATTGTTGATTCACCTATTAATGTAAAAAGCAGTCCCTCAAAAGACTGCTTTTTGTTTATGGATTGCAAAATCCTAAAACTAAAAATTCCAAGTTGTAGACCAATTTTTAATTAATTTCATATCTTCATACGATAAAAAGATTTTGCCTTTTTTCTGAAGTTCAGATGTTTTGTTATTTTCATCAACTATTCCTGTCATTTCATTAATTTTAATGGGTATTTCTGCGATTACAAAACCATTTTCGTCATACAATTCAATATTAAACCCTTTGTTTATAGATTCAAAATAATATCCCTCTCTTAACTTTTTCAACACAGCATTATAGGGTGAAACTTTGAAATTGTAGTATAAATTATCGCTTCTCCATAAAATTTCCAAACTACATGTAAGATTATGTTTTGGAATCGTAATTTCGTCCAACTTTTTAACCTTTGACAAGCCCAGACGCCCGGATTCTGTTATATTATCAATATGAACAAATCTTGTTCCCTTTATTAACTTAACATCTCCGGTAATCTGGTTAATTCTGTAAATATTATTATCCGTCGACACAAGTTCATACTTAAAACCCAGCAGTTCAAAAAGTAAAATCACTAAAAGTGCAAAAATAAAACCAATTACGAATTTTTGCACTTTTGAAACGCATTTTGAAGACGAATTTTCTTTATTATCTTCATTTACCTCATTATTCTGAATACTTTCTTCCATACTCAACCTCCTTAACTAAACCATTCAAGAATAGTTCATTTTTGATAAGATGTAAATAACCGGAATGGAGAGTTTTTCAAAAAAATTGCAATTTTATTGAAGTTTTGTAAAAAAATAGACGAAATCAAGAATTCAGGCTTTAATAATAATATGTCAGAAGAAATTAGCGAAAAAGTAATAAATATTTTCAATAAACACATTAAAAACAAACAGACAAACCCTGATGAAAAAGTAAAGTCCTTTCTCGGGTTCAGCTATGTGCGTCTGGACGAAGATGTCAACGGATATCCCTTTAAAAAAAGCAATCTCGAGGACTATGCAAAGGATTGCCACTACATCGTTAAAGTCATGAGAGAAAAAGACAAACGCGTATGCCTTTACAGCTACAATGTCCCGAACGACAAGCTTCTTGACTTTCTTCTGATGTTCAGAAACAATAAATTAAACGGTACAATCATAGAAATAGACAAGTTTTTGCCAAAAGATTTGGCATAATTTTTGACAATGAAAGCAATAGACCAGATTACGCTGGAAAAGCTGTTGACACGGGTAAACAAGCCATACCAGTATATAGGAAACGAGATTTTTTCATACAACAAACCATTTTCCGGAGCAAAAGTCCGCTTTGCGCTGGCTTTTCCCGATAAATATGAAATCGGCGCCAGCAACCTCGGGCACAGAGTGCTTTATGAGGCGATAAGCAGGGTTGACGGCGCGCTTTGCGACAGGGTTTATGCGCCTGAAATCGACTGCAAAGAGGCGCTTAAAGAGCTGGAAATTCCGCTTTACGGGCTGGAAACAAAAGTTCCGCTTAAAGAGTTTGATTTTCTCGGATTTTCGCTCCAGTATGAACTTTGCTACACAACTGTTCTTGCAATGCTCGATATGGCAAAAATCCCCGTAAAATCCGCACAAAGAACCGACAAAGACCCGTTTATTCTTGCCGGCGGGCCCTGTGCTTACAATCCGGAGCCAATAAGGGATTTTATTGACGCATTTTTCATCGGCGATGGCGAAGAAGTCTGTCAGGAAGCGGCAAAAGCTTTTATAAATGCCAAAAATAAGGGTCGGGCGGCAATTTTGGAGATTCTGTCAAGGATTGACGGAATTTATGTTCCCTCGCTGCATAACGGGGAAACAATAAACAAGCGAATCTACGATTTCAACATGGATTCCGCACCTAAAATCCACCCCGTTCCGTTCTCAACCTCGGTTCATGACCGTGCAGTAGTAGAAATCAGGCGCGGCTGCGGCAGAATGTGCCGTTTTTGCCAGCCGGGGCATGTAAATCTGCCAATCAGGGAACGAAAAGCAAAAGAAATCATAAACACAACAAAAGAGCTCGTTAAAAACACAGGATACGACGAATTTTCGCTCCTTTCGCTTTCTTCAAACGATTATACGAATATTGAGTCAGTGCTTGAGGAATTAACCTGCCATTTCAAGCCGCACAAGGTTTCTGCCTCGCTTCCGAGCCAGAGAATCGACCGTTTTAACATAAGATTGTCAAATCTGGTTAAAGATATCAGAAAAACAACGGTCACACTCGCCCCTGAGGCGGGTTCGCAGCGGATGAGAGATGTTATTAACAAAAATTTGACCGAAGAACAGATTATCAATACAACGCTTGAGTGCTACAAAAACGGTTATGACACGATAAAGTTCTATTTTATCCTCGGGCTTCCCACAGAAACCTTTGAAGATATTGACGAAATGCTTGAATTGCTCGCAAAAATACGCTACAAAGCGAAATTAATCAAAAATGAGCTGGGTTTAAAGCATGATTTCAAACTGAATTGCACACTTTCCATCTTTGTGCCCAAACCGTTTACGCCTTTTCAGTGGTGCGGTCAGGATTCAATGGAAACGCTCAACGAAAAAATAAAATACATCAAAGAGCGCCCGATAAAAGGCGTCAGAATAAAAATCCATGACAAATACATCTCACAAATCGAAGCAATGCTTACGCGCGCTGATTCGTCGATTTGCGGGTACATTGAGGCGCTTTTTAAGGCAGGGTGCTACCTTGATGCGTGGGATGATTATTTCGACAGAAATATCTGGGTCGAAACCGCGCAAAAATGCGGAATTTCAATAGAAAATCTTGCACAAAAAGCTTACAAAACCGATGAATCGCTGCCATGGGACTTCATAAACACAGGAATCCGCAAAGAATGGTTTTTAAACGAGTACAACAAAGCAATGGAAAGCAAATCCAGCGTTCCATGCGAAAGCAAATGTTCAAATTGCGGAATCTGCCCTGAATTTAAGGTTAAAAAGGTTCTTGATGAGCCTTATTCGCCGGAATTAACCGAACAGCCCGATTATTCACAGCTTACAGCGAAAAGATACCGCGCAAGGCTTACTAAAAAGGGATATTTGAAGTATTTATCCCATTTGGACTGGCAAAATACCCTTGTGAAAGCGCTTTTTCGCTCGCAGCTTAAATTGGCGTTCACTGAGGGGTTTAATCCTATCCCGAAAGTTTCTCTGGGCGCCGCTTTGCCCATTTTTGTGGAGGGAGAGGGCGAGTTTATTGAATTTGAGATGTACGATGAGCTCAAAACCAACGAAATACGGGACATTTTGAACAAAGTGCTCGACAAAAATGCCCAAATTTCAGAGATTAAGCAAATTGAAAAGCCTTATAAAAGTCTGGATACCATTGTCCAGTGGGCAAAGTACGAGTTTTCACCGATTATTGAAAATCAGGGGCTTTCAAATTCCGTTGATTTAATGTATATTAAAAATGTGCTTGCTTCAGAAGAAGTTTTTCTCAAGAAGAAGACAAAAAAAGGTATAGACAAATTAATATCAATTAACAAATCAGTTAAGAATGTTGAAATTAAAGACAATAAAATTTTTGCAACGTTAAAAACAGGGCAGAATCAGGAAATTCCGTCGCTGCGTGCTGATGAGTTTATTAAATTTTTCTATCCAGATTACAGGTTTAATATTACCCGTTTGGAATTTTTCGACGGGGACATGAAAAGAGTTTAAAGGAAAAATATCATGGCAAAATCAATAGTTATTGCAGAACGCGACAACATTGCAGCAGTTTTTGAAGATAACAAATGCACGGAGTTTTTTATCCATAGAGGTGACATTCTTCTTGGCGATGTTTATATGAGTAAAGTTGAAAACATCCTCCCGAGCATTGAAGCGGCGTTTGTAAACGTCGGTTCGGACAAAATGGGCTTTTTGCACGCTGCGGATGTAATCGGAAAGGGCGGATTGCAGGATAAACTCTCACCGAAGCAAAGATTGATGGTTCAGGTTGTAAAAGAACCCACAGGACACAAAGGCCCGCGCGTAACCACCTCAATAAGCCTCCCCGGGCGCTTTCTGGTGCTTATGCCGCAGGAAACCGGCGTAAGTGTCAGCAAAAAGATTTCCACACCCAAAGAAAGAGCTAGGCTAAAATCGATTGTGAACCTTTTGAAGCCGGTCGGGCTGGGTATTATTATCCGCACAGAGGCCGAAGGGCAGTCCGAAGCGGAAATTCAGGAGGATTTGGAAATTCTGCTTGAAAAATGGAACACGATTGTGACACAGGCAGAGCTCGTCAACGCACCGAACCTTTTATACAGAGATCAAGACCTGCTTTATCGCGTAATCCGTGAAGCCTGCGACGAAAACACGAAAGAAATCGTTGTTGACACGCCATTTGCGCTTCACAGAACGCAGCAGCTCATCCAGAACTGGAATTTGAGCAAAGATATTGAACTTTCTGTTTACAAAGGCACAGAGCCGCTTCTTGTGGCCTCAGGTGTAAAAAAAGAGATTATGGCGGCGCTCCAGACAAAGGTAAATCTGCCTTCCGGAGGCTATCTTTTCATCCAGACAACAGAAGCATTGACCGTAATCGATGTAAACAGCGGAAAATTCATCAGTTCGGCAACGCAGGATGAAACTATCCTCAAAACCAACCTTGAAGCGGTTCATGAGATTGCCAGACAGCTCAAGCTGCGCAATATCGGCGGCATGATTATCATTGACTTTATTGATATGCTCAGCCGTGCTGACAAAATCGCAATTCTTGAAGAAATGGAGCTCGCAATCGAATCAGACAAGGCAAAACCGCAGGTTGGGCAGCTTTCCGACCTCGGGCTTGTCGAAATGACCCGCCACAGACAGGGACAGAGCCTTGCGGAAGTTTTCGGCAAAAAATGCTCGCACTGTCAGGGCACAGGATTTGTTATTGAAGAAATGAACTTCTCTTCGGCCGTTGCCGAGGGTGAATATCGCTCTAAAGTGGCAAAATTGAAGCTTCCTATGAGCGGAAACCACGGCAAACACAAGCCGCAATATCCTGATAAGAGCAACAACAAGGTTTTCAACCATCAGAATACAAATGAAAATAACAAAAAGAACAACAGGCGCAACGCTAATGCGGAGGTAGTTGAGCAGGAAGCCGAAAATATTCAGGAAAATGCACAATTGACAGAAACTCCGGCTCAAAAGAAGCAAAAACCTCAAAGAAACAGCAGAAAACGCACAAACCGCAACACTAAAAAAGAAGCTATCCAAATGGCCGAAGAGCTGCTTGAAAATAAGCAGGAAGAAGCGGTAATTGAGCAGCCTAAAGCTGAAGAACCAGCACAGGAAGCGCCCGCACCGGAGGTTGAAGCAGCAGAAACACAGCCTCAGGAGCCGCAAACTCCCGCAGAAGAAAATAACAGCGAAGTTCCCGCTAAAAAGACCGGCAAAGGCAAGCCCAGACGCGCTACACGAACAAGAAGAAAGTCCTCGGAAAAGGCTGAAAAAGCTAAAAAAACTGAAAACGAAGAAAAAACGGAGCAAAAGGTTGAAGAATAGGTTTAAATTATTTATTTTGATGACAGCACTCGCTATTCTGCTTAGTCCGTTTAACACGGCTTTTGCGCAAAAAACAGAGCCGGAGCAGCCCAAAAAGGCGAATGCAGGCACACTTTTGCCCTCAAAAGAGGAAAACAAAAACGTGCTGGGCAGGTTTTTCGTTACAATGCTATGGGTGCTGGGCTCCTGCGGAGTAATTTATCTCCTGCTCCTTGCTTATAAAAGAGGTAAAGAAGGCGGCAATACAGCTGCTGAGACCAATCAGGACATGTCCTTGAACCTGGATTCACCGCAAAATGCCGACGAAGCGATTGAGTTTGTTATCAAAAAATTCTAACCACCTTTTTAGAGGGCGCCCCGTACTCTTTCAAGAGCTGTTTTACGACTTTTGGCATCTGACATATAAAAGAATAATTCCCTCTTGATATTGAGCATTTTGAGCAATCTGAGTGTAATTCATAACATTCGATTGCCTGAAGCGTCCAATTTTGCACGATAGATTCGGAAATTTCCCCGTTTGTTTGTGGTGAAAAAATATCCTTGATACAGCAATTCTTCATAAGCACCCCTTGATTAATACCCCTGCTATGATTATAGCAGTTTGTAATCGGGGTTTACTCCGCTGAATGGTGGAATTAAAACCTGAAATAAATAAACGGGTTATATGTTGATGCTGCAATGGTTGCAGACGACAACAAAAACAGAAACAACAGCCAGATATTTACAAAACCGTATAATAATTTGTTCTCTTTTTTAATGTTGAGTATGTTTTTAAACAGGGGCGTTGAGCACGCAAGTGCAGCAATAAACATAATTACCTCGTAAGAATCAACATAGTACCAGATTTTGTACGCAACATCATGTATATGAAGCATTCCGAACAGGTTTTTTGTGTAATTTAAAGCATAAGTCAGGCTTTCAGACCTGAAAAGCACCCAGCCGAGCACAAATACAAATATTGCATAAAAATGTTTTAGGATATCTAATTTGGGGTGCATTTCAGTTTTATGGAAGCCTGTAAGCTTCTCCAGAACGATAAAAAAGCCATTCCAGATTCCCCAGACGATAAAAGTCCAGCTTGCGCCATGCCAGATACCCGTTAAAAGAAAAACAATCCCCAGATTCAGGCAGGTTCTGCTCATCCCCTTTCTGTTTCCGCCCAGCGGGATGTAGACATACTGTTTAAACCAGGTCGAAAGAGAAATATGCCATCTTCGCCAGAATTCGGAAATTGATTTCGAAATATAGGGATAATTGAAGTTTTCCATGAATTTAAAGCCAAAAATTGCGCCAAGCCCGATTGCCATATCCGAATATCCTGAAAAATCAAAATAAAGCTGGAAAGAATAAGCAAAAGCGCCCAACCAGGCGATCAACGGGCTGAATGTATCCGGCGCCTGAACAAATATCTTATCTGCTATAGCCCCAAGTGTGTTTGCGATGAGCATTTTCTTAGATAAACCAATAATAAAACGCTTTACGCCGTACTGAACTTTTTCAAAATTCACTTCTCTGCTTTCGATTTGGTCGGCTATATCGTGATATTTCACAATCGGCCCTGCAATCAACTGCGGAAAAAGGCAAATATAAAGGGCAAGCTTATAAAAATTCTTTTGAACATTGCATTCGCCTCTGTAAACATCAATGAGGTAGGACATTGCCTGAAAAGTATAAAATGAGATTCCCAGAGGCAAAATAACTTCTATAAACCTGATATCAGCAGAAAATAGCCGGTTAATATTCTCGAGTACAAAGTTAAAATATTTGAAATAGAACAGAAAACCTAAATCCGCAGCTATTGTTAAAATCAGAAACAGCTTTTTGTGATTTTTATACTTATCTATCGCGATTGCCCCGCCGTAATTAATAATTATTGTCAGGAGCATTATTGCGAGATATTTTGGTTCTCCCCAGGCGTAAAAAATTATGCTCGCAATCAGTAAAATTGCGTTATGCAGCTCTTTTTTGGAGCAAAGATATATTAAACAAACTATTGGCAGGAATAGAAATATGAATGACATTGAACTGAATAGCATTTTTAGTTCTCACTTTCGTACATGTTTAGCATTGGAATGATGTGTCCGCTGGATAGCGTTAATATCAAAATATCTGGTTTCATTTTCAGAATTTCTTGCTCATATTCCGATATTCTGAATTCATGCAGAAAATCCCTATGCCCATTGTTAGCCCTGAAATATTTCAAGTGCCTAAAACTATATGGCAGGAACTCATTAAAATTTTCAGACATACTATTCCCAATCTCCATAGCTGTAAGGTTATTCACTGAAGGGAAATAATAGTCTTTTACCCTAAAGTTATTATTCACTTGAATTTTTAGTAAATTGTCATTTTTGTGTTTATAAAAAGAATATTCTACATCCAAAACTTTGTCTGCAATTTTATCGTCATTGAGATTTAAAAAAGCATATAAAATTTGTCCCATATTAAATTTACGATCAAAATCATAACGAACCAGCTTATTCTTAAAAATATCAAAATCTTTTTTTTGTAGAGAAATAAAATCCGGAAAATCTTTCTTTATGCTTTCACCCAATACTTGATAAGCAACAAACGCACCTAAATCAGTCCAATGATAGTCAGTTTTATAAAAGAGGTAATCTTTCTCTGCTATGGTTTTAAACTCTTTTGAAGGAAATATTATCTTTACATCACTTTTATATTTTAAATAATTGTAAATTTGGTTAAAATTTTCAATTCCATCTTGTGGCAAATAATTATTGTATTTTTTGTAAATATCTTCTTTTGATGGGACTACAACTACATATAAAGATATATTATTTTTTTTACAAAAATCATTTAAACGCTTAAAATTATCAGATATTTTCTTTACTTGCTCATCATCTAGAGGTTTAAAAACAGCCAAAGAATAATCTTCAAGCCTAAAACACCAATTATTCTGTTTATCTATTACGGCATGTCCGGGTATGGAGTAATTATTATAAGCTAAATAATATTTAAATTTTGAATATACTTCAATAATCTCATCGCGTTTAAAAAAATGATCGGCAAAATAATTACTAAAATTGGTGCCCCAGTTATCATTTATTTCGCCATTAATTATAAATGGCTGATATTGCGCAAAGTAACGCAATTCTTTAAACGAGAAAGTGTTAGTATCAAGTTTTTGCATTGGAATATATAAGAGAATAAAAAATAAAACAACAAAAATAATATCAGATCTTGATGTGGCTTCTTCTCTCTTAAAATCAGCAAGATAATTTGAAATTTTATAGAACAATAAAAAAGAAAGAATTAAAATAATTATTAATAATTTAAAATCGAATTTTATCGCAGAACGAATATTTAGAGGATTATCATAATAAATTGAGAAGTTTTCACTTTGTGGAGTAACAACTAACCACCCATCTTTCACTATCAAATCAGCATTTTCCGCAGAAAAATTCTCTAAATCATTAAGCCTGTATTTGCCGCCTCTGAGCTTTATCCCTGAAATATAAAGGCTTCCAGCCCCCCCCCCCCCCCCATGGGGTTAAAATCCGCACGTAGAGAGAGTTTTAGCCGCTTAGGAGCTGTAACATGATTCATTATTACTTCAAATTCTTGAGATTCAGATAAGTTAATTGTATTTTCAGCCTTTTTTACATGCTTAAACCTGGTATTATCCTCTTTATTCAGCAAAACTAGGATATTAACAATACCCTGCCCTTTTATATCAAAGCCAACTTGAAAAGGCCTAAATACAAGCCAATATCTATTTAAAGCAACAGCACAAAGTATTGTTAACACAAGTGCAATTATTGTTCTTCTACGCATCGTTCCATCTCTCAATATATAATTTACAATTATACAAAAGCCAACATTAATTGCAAATGTGTAAATTATTATCGGATAACAAGCCTTTCGAGCCGTCTGACAAACCGCGTCAACCCCGGTTCTTCAAACCAGCTTATAGAATCAACCAGCACTGTTTTCATTCCGGCGAGTTTTCCCGCAAGAATGTCAGTAAGCGGCCTGTCGCCCACAATTGCTGATTTCTCAGGATTTACGCCATGATTTTTGAGAAAATCAAGAATAATTTTCGGATTAGGCTTGTTCGCATAGCCGACAACCGTAAAATCAACCTGTTTCCGGGCGTTTTCAATGTATTCTTTGTTTTTATTGTTGCTCGCAATCAAAAGCAAAAAATCTTTTTTCAAATTTTCAAATAAATCCATAGCTTCCTTTGAAAAAACACCGGATTTCGACTTCATGACCGTACTGTCAAGGTCAAAAACCAGCGCAGTAACTCCGGAGGCTTTCAATTCGTCAAAATCGACCTCAAATACCGTTTTTGCTTCGTAATCAGGTTTTAAAATCATCTCTGGTTCTTAATCCCCACTGTTCTTCCTATTGCGTATTTATAATTTTCGGGCTTGCGGCTCAGATTCAGGTAAATTTCGTCATTTGTATTCCCGATTTCCTGCTCAAAACCGTCCCCGTCTTTTATTTCAAGCACCTGCGCCTCAAACATCTCATCAGGCGTGATGATTTCCACAATATCGCCCTTTTTAATCTTATTTTTAATCCTTACTTTAAAATTATCGTCTTTTTTGTCGAGAAATTCAAAGAGAAAATCCGCTCCGGCAAGCCCTTTTGAAATATCATAGCTGTAACCGTCGCCATCGGGCTTGTTAAGATAAAAACCTGTTGTATATCCTCGATTTCCGACCTTAAGAAGCTCTTGTTTGAAGCGGCTAAAGTCTTTTTCGCCGTTAAAATAAGCGTCAATTGCCATTCTGTAAGCTTTTGCAACCGCAGAAACATAATAAAGGCTCTTTGTGCGCCCCTCAACCTTAAAAGAGTCAACACCGGCCTCAATAAGCTGCGGAATGTACTCAATAAGCGCCAAATCTTTGGGGCTGAGAATGTGAGTGCCCCTTTCTGACTGCTCAATCTCAAAATACTGCCCCGGACGGGTTTCTTCAAGAAGTTTGTAGCTCCAGCGGCATGGCTGGGCGCACCCGCCATGATTAGCTTTGCGCTCACCCTCCGTCATATAGTCGCTCAACAGGCAGCGGCCGGAAAACGACACGCATTGCGAGCCATGAACAAAGGATTCAAGCTCAATATCGGGAACTGCGGCTCTTATTTCTTTGATTTGCGCAATTGAAAGCTCACGCGCAAGAATAACACGTTTTGCGCCAAAATCACGCCAGAATTTCACTGCCTCAAAGTTTAAAGTATTGGTCTGGGTGCTTATATGCAGGTCTATTTGCGGGAGTTCTTTCCTTATTATGTTCAAAATCCCGAAATCGCTCACAATCACAGAATCCGGAGCAGCGCCTGCAATAAGTTCAAGATTTTCGTATAAATTCTTAATATCTTCATTAAAAGCGTAAATATTTAGCGTTAAATAAGCTTTTTTCCCGTAAGAATGCGCCAAATCGACCGCTTTTTTCAAATTTTCCTGTGTAATAATTTCGCCTTTTCGCATTGAGCGCAGGCTAAAATCGACCATGCCCAGATAAACCGCGTCAGCGCCGTAATTTATTGCATAATCCAGTTTTTCAATGTTGCCTGCAGGCATTAAAAGTTCAGGTTTTTTCATGTCTTCTCCGATTCTTGTACAATTTTATTATAAATAGGGGGATTTAAAAACTCTTGTTAAAATTTATGATAATTGTTATTATATGAAAAGTCATAAACGGGGAAGAGAATCTAAAAATGAAACTTCAAGGTGAATATAACTTTAAAGATTTCATGGATTTGTATTTTAATAAATATTACTTTAATTCAAAGCAAAATCTCGCAAACAGGCTGATTTTAACGCTCGGAGGCGGAATTCTGGCGATTCAGCTGTTTTTATTCCTGTTTTTAAATAATGTTTATACGGCTTTGAGCACTTATGTTGACGCAAAGCTTGTTATATTCCTGCTTTTGCTTTTCGGAGCGTCTTATTTTTTCAAGCCAAAGCTGATTTACGAAAATTACAAGAAAAACCACAATCCTAACAGCTATATTGAGGTAAATGAAAACGAATTAAAGCTGCACACAGGCAAAGAACTGCGTTTTGAAATGGCAAGGCTCAAAAATACTGTGGTTCTGAAACGCGGTTATTTTCTGGACTTTGACGAATCATTTATTTTTTATATCCCTCATAGATTTTTCAGAAGCACCGAAGATTTAAGAAATTTTCACAACCTTTGCCGCAAAAAAGGCGCATAGGGTTGAATTTGGAATCTGTGCATGCTAATATGGCTTCACATAGTACATAATTCCGTTTAAAGGTGGTGAAAAATCAATGCCAGAAGTTAAAGTCGGTGAAAACGAAAGTATCGAAAGCGCTTTGAAGAGATTCAAAAAGAAAGTTCAAAAAGCAGGTACTCTTTCCGAAGTTAAAAGACGCGAAGTTTACGAAAAACCGAGCATCAAAAGAAAAAGAAAATCTGAAGCTGCTAGAAAACGCAGAGTTTAAGATAAATTTTAACAAAAAACCCGTTGAACTAATCAACGGGTTTTTTATTTTATACTTTAAGCTAAACTCCAACCCCGGGAAGCTTTATTTGCTCGCAATCATACCGGTTTTTAGCAATATTATCGATTGTTCTGAAAATCTTTTCTGTGATTTCCTGAATATATTCGCTTGAAACAACCCCGTTCATAACGATATCAGCGGTTTGCATAGCCGGACGAATGTACGTTTGCGCTGTTAAATTGACATTTTCAAACTGCATGTCGGCCGCTTTGCCGGTTTTACCTCTGGATTCGGCCCTAATGTACCATCTGTCCTTTATAATATCAAATGGCGTGAAAACATAGACTTTCACGTCCATAATATCCCTAACACCCTCATTAAGAACGTAAAGTCCCTCATTAACGATGATTTTAGCCGGTTTTTTCAAAACTCCATGCGGTTTGCTTTCGCATGTCGCAAAATTGTAATCCGGACTTCTAACAGCAGAGCCGTTTTTCAGGGAAATCAAATGTTCTTTCATAAGCTGGAGGTTGACGGCTGCAGGTGTATCAAAACTGTACCCTTTTGCGAAAAATGCTTCGTAGCTTCCCGCTTCACGTAGCTCTTTTGACCAGTCATGGTAATAATCATCGCAGCAAACAATCGTATAAACATCGGTTCTTTCCTCTGCAATGCAGGAACGTATTGCATTTTGGACAAATGTCGTTTTACCGGAAGCAGATTCGCCTGCAATGCCTATCAAAAACCTTGTTCCGGGCTCGTTAAGCGCTCTTCTTGCGAGATTAAAAATCACAGACTCTTTTACGTTTATAAAAAGAGGCTGGCGCTGCTTTTTGTCCTCCTCAAGGATTTTTTTGAGGCTTTCAACTATTTTCATCACAACAGGAAAGGTTGAGTTCACGTCTTGCTGCTGTAAATTTAAATCATTTTCTAATTGCATATCAAACTTCCGTTAGCTTATATAATATACTAGAATAAAAGAGGAAAAATTTCTTTAATAACACTTAAATCGTAAAAAAAATTAATGTTGCTATTTCAGGCGCAGAAATTTAATAAATCTTATCATAATATTACGTCTGTAACACGCAATTTTATTGAAAAATTTTATGTAAATAAATGTTTCATTTCTCAAAGGCATGTAGCAAAAATTTTTTTGAGCTGATTTGAATAAAATAAGAGTTTGTGAATTTAAGTAAATTATAATTTTGCAAACCTTGAAAAACACTTTGTGAAGCATACAATAGAATAAGAGATTATGAACATAAGCCGTCAATACACTACCCATCTTGATAACAATGGATACATTAGGAAAAAAGAGGATGTATCCGGGATGTTGTCTTCACAAAAGCTTTCTAAAAATCATGTAACGCCTTTAAAGAGAGAATCCATCAACTTTAAAGGCGTTTTCAATATTTTATACTCAAAAACAAAGCCCTTTAACTACCAAAAAGCGATAAAAGACCTTTCAGAAAGTATTGGCGGAGCACCATCAAGGCTCGCTCATAACATTGAATCTTATGAACAAATGAGCCGCTCTTATACAAAAAAAGGCGAAAACATTGTAATTAACGAAAAAAGGCCTCTGCTTTTGATTTGTGACAGCCTACAGGAGCCTTTCAAAAGAATTCCTTTAACAATTTACGATAAAGCGATTAAATTCCTGCAAAAACACAAGATTCTTTCTCCGGAGCACAAAGGGTTGTTCCAAAAACAGCGTCAATTGCTCAATAATGACGAACTTTTGAATTCTTTGGACGGATATTTGCAATCCGCTGACAAATACAGATATGACACGGCAAAAGACCGCAATTCATTGCTTTTTGACAATGCAATGAAAATGTTTAATTCAAAAACCGGAAACTACAATGCCGTGCATGAACGCGCACTGACCAGAATAGTTACCGGAATGATTCCTGCGGTTTTTCTTGCCAATGACGCATACAATCTTTCAAGATTAATGGATGATGACCCGAAATTAGCTGAAAAAGAAAAGAAAACCCGTTTTAACCAGGAAGTAAAACGTATTTTTTCAAATGCTTACCTACAGTTGATTACTTTCGGTGCGCTGGCCAAGCATATTAACGCAAGCAAGGGCATATACGTTATTACAACCATCGCAACCGTTCTGTTCACAGAAGCATATTCAAGACTTTCAAACGGCAAAAAGCTTCACCTTATTTCAAAAGAAGAAGCAATCGAAATTAACAGAAAAGAACGTGAAAAATACCTCAAAAAACATCCTGAAGCGGCTCAGGCAGAAAAAGCTAATGAAAAACCAGCACAGGAACCGGTTCAAGCAGCAGGACATCCAAATCAGGCGCAAAACCCTGCGTTCAAAGGAGCAGGCGCGTTTAAAGCTTTTGATAATGTTGCGAACCTTTCTTTCAATGAAAGGGTTAAAACGCCCCAAAAGAGCTTGCCGCAGCCAATCAGCCCCGACGACAAAGCAGAAAACAAACAATCAAAAGATTCAGAGCCTTTAATTTCGCTGAAAGGCATTGCAAAATGGGCAGTTTCAGTGATTGCAGCCGGCTATGCAATTAAATACAGCCGCCATATTAAAATTAATAAGGCAACTGTCGGTGAATACCTTGATGTGCTCTCAAAAATGAGGAAAAACTTATACAAAAAACTGACCGAAGAAAAACATCTGATTGCAAAAACCGAATTTGATGAAATAGTTGCAAAACTTGAAAAATATGACCCTCTCTTTGCCAAACGATTCAAAGAAATTACAATAGAGCATCAGCAGGCAGGAGCGGTCGGCAAAATTGCTGAAAAATTTGCTCAAAAGCTTAAAGACGCGGGTCTTAATGAGCTTGCAGCTGACTTTAATGCGCTTGCAAATAAAAAATTGAAGCCTGACTTCAAAAATATTGAAACAATTAAAGCCGCAGAAAAGCATTTCAATGGCATAATGGAAAAAGAAACCGTCAAAAAGCTTGAAGAATTTTTCAGCGTAATGAAAAAGGAAAACCTTAAGTCTGAGGCTGATGAAATAAGGAAAATTCTCACAAATCAAGACACTAAGCTTCTTGAAACAAAAAATTACACAGACGCGGTTAAAAAACTAAAAGAAATGGCAAAAGCTGCCAAAAACTCCAATGAAAAAGAAAATGCTGAAAAACTTGAGGTTCTGCAGCATACGTTCAACAACAAATTTAAAATCAACCAGAACGAAGCCGTAATACAAATGTTCGAAAACGCGCTTTCACAGCTCAAAAAGAAAGATTCAGCAGCAGCTAAAGAGTTTGAAAACCTTCTTGAAAAAGCTAAAAATGCTGAAAACTATGATTTGGGCTCAAAAAATAGAAAATATTACAAAGAGTTCACAGATTTCTTTACGCAGCCGTTTATATTTATTAAGGATTTAGTAATATTCCCTTATACTTTCTCGCAAAATGTCCCCAAATGGGTTAAAAGCGGCGTAAAAAAACCGGCATGGTCAGATGGAATTAAATCTGTTTCTAACGGTGTTAAAAAGCTCAAGTCAAAAATGAAACTTGACGATGAACAGTTCAAAAAATACATGGATTTAAGCATAAACAAGGCATTTAACACGACCACAATGTCAAGTGTGTCAAATGCAGACCTTTCACTGCTTTCCAGATATGCGTCGCTTGCCGGCACAGCATGGTTCCTTGTTGCTGACAATTACAACATGGTTATGCTCAAATCAAACGGTGAGGACAAATCTCTCGCCTCGTTAAAAGCAAAAGAAAGAATAGTTCAGGAAACATCCAGAACTTTCTGGAATAACCTATTCATACAGCTGTTTAACGGCACATTCAGTAGCGTTTATAACGGAAGCCTGCTCGGAGCGCAGCTGGTTAACGCAGCTTCAACAACGGTCGGCGAATATGCAAACAGAAAAGCAATAGGCATGCCTGTTGCTGCACAGAGCAGAGATGAAATTCTGCAAAATGAGCACAAAAATCTATCTGACCCCGGATTAAAAGGTAAATTCTTCAGATTTATGACCCGATTAACCGGCAAAAAGGCTATTACGCAACGTGTTAGCGACAAACCGGCCAAATCGGAGCAAACAGAAGAAGTCAAAAAGCAAAAATAATTTTTCTTCATAAAAAATGTACAAAAAAGCCACAGTAAGCACAAACTGCGACTTTTTTGATAAAGATTTCAATGATAAAACTAAATATGTTTTTCAATATTTGATACAATCGTAGATTTCGGCATGAGTCCGACCAATCTTTCAACCGGTTTTCCGCCTTTGAAAAGAAGCAAAGTCGGCAGCCCGCTGATTGAGTATTCTTTAGCTGTTTTGAGGTTTTCATCGGTGTTTAGTTTAACAACTTTCAAAGAATCCCCGAATTCAGAGGCAACTTCATCAAGAACAGGCCCCAATTTACGGCATGGCCCGCACCATGGTGCCCAAAAATCTACAATAGTTAAAGATTCAGAGTTTACAACTTCTGCTTCAAATGTTGCGTCATTGATATCCATCGCATTTGACATAATTTTCTCCTTAGAACCAATTAAATTCTTCAACATTCTATCATACAAATATTTATTATAACAAAAAAGTTAAAGAAATTAATCACTTGACGCATTGTATTCAGCGAGTAATATAGAATAACACACGGAGTTAAATTTCGTAGAGTTCGCTCTACCGGCTCCGAAAAAATTGAATAAAACATGCCGCGTTAGCTCCTCAGTGGAGTGAAACGGAACGGAGTTAGATTTCGTAGAGCTTGCTCTACCAACTCTGGAAAAAATTGAATAAAATATGCCGCGTTAGCTCCCCCAGTGGAGTGAAACGGAACGGAGTTAGATTTCGTAGAGCTTGCTCTACCAACTCCGGAAAAAATTGAATAAAATATGCCGCGTTAGCTCAGTTGGTAGAGCAAGGGACTGAAAATCCCTGTGTCCTTG
>ERZ1643251.231-NODE-231-length-95412-cov-93.425726_pt1 | contig 95412 bp, 84 predicted proteins | sample MGYA00579261_ERZ1643251 | MGnify/ENA primary metagenome ERZ1643251 (study PRJEB29033, sample SAMEA4952267) | chicken gut metagenome | biome: Broiler Chicken; feature: Gastrointestinal Tract; material: Caecum | place: Ireland | collected 2018 | study: Broiler... | reverse complement strand
AAATACTACCCGCAGGGCTGGAGATTTTTTCCGAAAACAGGAGGCTTGACCTTGCATTCCCGTCCAATCCCGGAATTACCTTTGCGCCCAGAACGGAAATGACTGCCTGATGCGGCTCACTGAAAGACGCGAAAATGGAGGTAAACGGAAGTGGAGGCAGATTAGACAGGAAAACTTCAAAAGAGAAATCCGTGAAAAAGGGAAAACGCCAAAAAGGAAAAGGGACATAGCCGGAAGCGTGGAACCGGGTAAACCACCGGCAAGGAAGTATGATTTTATATGTCTGTCCGAGCGTGTCCGGTCTGACGGATAAAATCATTCTTCCCGGTTTGCCTGCCGTGCATGACGGCTTGTTCCATTTATGGATCGGGCGGTCAGACACGGCTTTCCGCTTACGGCTCAAAGGAACAGCGGAAAAAGAAATCATCTGCGAACCCGTAAAAGCACCTCTTTGGCATAAGCACAAAAGAAATGGGCCTTGCATCATCAGTCTAAACTGTTGTTTAGGCGTGAGGCAAAGCCCTTTTCGCCGCTTATGCGGCAGTCGGCATACGTCCGTTCAAAATCCTTTTGGGCGATGGTGTACCGACGGATAAAACCGCTTTTACGGAAAAACTTGTATGAGAAGAAAAAAATTAGGGAGATTCATTTCAAAATCTCCCGTTTTATTGTTACTTTTGCATACGAAGAGTTCTTTGAAGGTTACGCAATGCGCAGAAGGATGATGCAGTAGATAACTAACTAAATCGTAACCTATTACTATCATGAGCAATTAACCTACGCTCATTTCCAATAAATTACACTCTTTTCGTAACTTATGGGTACAAAGGTATAATTTTCTGCGGAAAATTACAATATTAAACGCAACGCTATGTTTACCGAGAACGCAAACGAGATTTTCGACAGGGCCATTGCCGACTATCACCGCTACGACGACGTGGACCGTCCGATCGCCAACCCCTATGCGGAGGGGTCCGTCGAATACCTGCTCTATCTGAAGAACTGGATCGACACGGTGCAGTGGCATCTGGAAGACATCATCCGCGATCCGGCGATCGACCCTGCGGAGGCGTTGAAGATCAAACGCCGCATCGACAAGTCGAATCAGGAGCGGACGGATATGGTGGAGTACATCGACTCGTGGCTGCTCGACAAGTATAAGGAGGTGGAGGCGCGCCCCGATGCTCGGATCAACACCGAGACACCCGCTTGGGCGATCGACCGTCTCTCGATTCTGGCGCTGAAGATCTACCACATGGCCCGCGAGACCGAACGCACGGACGTCGGCGAGGAGCATCTCGGCGCCTGCCGCCGCAAGCTCGACGTGCTGAACGCGCAGCGGATGGATCTTTCGACGGCCATCGAAGAGCTGCTGGAGGATATCGAAGCGGGACGCAAGTACATGAAAACCTACAAGCAGATGAAGATGTACAACGATCCTTCGCTCAACCCCGTGCTGTATGCCAAGTCGAAGTAGAGCGCTGCCCCGTCATCTTCTGGTCATCCGCACGTCGGCCATGGGCGATGTGGCGATGTTGCCGCACGCCCTGCGCGCGCTGATGTCGGCCTATTCGGACCTGAAGGTTACGGTGGCGACTCTGCCTCTGTTCCGCCCCTTTTTCGAGGGGCTGGACGTGGATTTTCTCGACATCGACACGCGCGACGAACACCACACCATGCGCAGCATGTTCGCATTGGCCAAACGGGTCCGCGGCATGGGCGTGGACGGTGTGGCGGACGTGCACGACGTGTGGCGGACGAAGAGCTTCCGGCTGGCGATGCGGATGCACGGCGTGAAGACGGCCCACATCGACAAGGCCCATCTGGAGAAGTGGATGCGCCTGAAGAGCGGCAACACCTGTGCCGTGCCGCTCAAGCACACCGTCGTCCGCTATTGCGACACGTTCCGCCGGCTGGGGTTCGAATTCGCGGATCCGGCCCCGGCCGTCCGGCGCGAACGGGCGAATCCGATGGGGGAGAAGCGGGGTGTGTGGATCGGTTTCGCGCCTTTTTCGGCCCAGACGGGGAAGACCTATCCCGAAGAGCTGAGCCGCGAGGCGGTCCGCTTGCTGTGCGAGCGGTACGACCGGGTGTTCATCCACGGTGGCGGCGGCCGCGAGCAGGCTTTCGCGCAGGAGATGGAGGCGCTTTATCCGAATGCCGCGGGAGTATACGGGCGCGTCGGGCTCGACGGCGAAATGGCGCTCATCGCTCATGAGGACTGCGTGGTGTCGATGGATTCGCTCGTCATGCACTTGGCGTCGCTTGTGGCGACGCCCGTGGTGTCGGTCTGGGGGGCGACGCACCCTTCGCTCGGCTATATCGGCTACGGCATCGACCCCGCGGGGGTGTTGCAGGCCGACATGCCATGCCGCCCCTGTTCGGTCTACGGCAAGAAGGAGTGCCGTTACGGCGACTACCGCTGCATCCATGCCGTTACGCCCCGGATGATCGCCGACCGCGTGGCGCGGATGCTCGCCGGAAGCGGCGGAAAGTGAGGAGACCGGGCGTCGCGATGCGGAGGATTGGAGGTATGAAAAATATGAAAAAGTTGTTGTTGTTCGTTTTGTCCGCGGCATTGGCGGCGCCGCTCTTCGCCCAGCGCCGTGTGCAGCGGGATACGGTCCGGATCGGCGGAAAGCCTGTGGGAGTAACGGTTACGAACTGGTATTGCATCGAGGGCGACGAGTTGCCCGCCTTTACCGTCCGGGACCAGAACGGCAAGACGATCCGAAGCGCAGACCTGCGCGGCAAGACGGTCGTCGTTAGTTTCTGGATCGGTAGTTGCGCTCCCTGCCTGAAGGAGTTGGGCCGCGTCGGTCCGGAGATCGTGGACCGCTACTCTCCCGATGAATTCGCCTTCATAGCCATCGGCTCGGGCGAGACGGCCGAGAGCGCCGCGCGGTTCGGGGAACTCGCGGGCGCGACCTTCCCGCTCTGCTACGATGCCTCGGGCGAGGTCTTCGGGCGATTCGCCGACAACGGGTTCCCGAAACTCTTCGTGGCCGATGCCGGCGGCACGGTACGGATGGTCGAACAGGGCTATGACGATGCGAAATTCGCCCGTCTCAAAGAGACGGTCGCCGGGTTGATCCGGGAAAACCGGCGGGAGCTTTCCGAAGATTAGGCGCTCCGTTCCGGCGGTCGGCATGCGGACCGGAACATGCTCCCGGTGCGGATTGCGGCCGGAGCCGTTCGGCATCGGCAGATGTCGGTCCCGGGGTTCGGAGCCTGAGGGATGTGCGATAAAAGGCTGCGGGCCGTCGGTCGGGTGCTCCGTGCCGCGGCGGTCGGGAGCCGAAATCTTCGGAATCGCAGGAGCCGGCCGGTCCGCGGTTTTAATCGCTCGTGGTCCGTATTCCTGAGAATGGGGCCGTATGGCCGTGGATATGAAAAGGCCCCCTCCCGGCTCGCCGAGAATTGCGGATTCGGAATGTGCTCGCATAAGCCGCACGAACCGAACGAGGCTGGCCGACGATTCGTCGGCCAGCCTCGTTCGGTCGCATGTCATGACACTGCGCTTCCTGCGGCGGAATACGGGTGCGGCACGCCCTGTTGCGTCCGTTTCGTCAGCACGATCTCCGTACCTTCGATCGAAAGGGTCTCGCGGCCTTCGGCATTCGTGCCGAGCACGGCCGTCTGCGTGAACCGCATCGCCCCTTCCGAACCTTCGCTTTCGCCCGTGAGCACGATCCGGTCCGTTTCGCCCTGAAGTTCCCATGCCGTGTAGCGGAGCGTGGCCATGCGGATCGACTCGGCCTCACCTTCGACCGAAAGCCGGATGCCCATTTCGAGGCTGTCGGGCGCGAGCGGGTCGGGCATCGTCCATTCGCCCACGGCTTTTGCATAGGCGGGATCGGTCGAGACCTTCGTCGCAGGAGTGGTCCCGCGGAGTTCGCCTTTGTAGTCTACGGTAGCTATGTTGCCGATCAACAGCCCGTTGGCGTCGCTCATGTCCGCATCGGCGGTCGAGAAGACGATCGTCCGCTCTTCGGTGAGGCTCTTCACGGCGACGGTGTTCATCGAAGCCTCTTCGATGACGCCGGTGTACTGTTTCGGCTCGCTGCCGCACGCAACAAGAACGCAGGCGGCTGCGAACGCCGGAATTCGGATGTTTTTCATCTTTTTTTTATTGTCGGGGATGCGACGGTACGTGCGTCGTACGATCTTTGCGCCGCCGCATCCGATTGTCGAATCGTCCGTCCGTGCCGATCCGCGGTCTGCGCCTGCCGGTCGGCTGCCGCTTCTGCTGCGAGGCACCAGCTCCGCCGGACCCCGCAGCGGCGGCAGCGGGCCCGAAGATTATTTGGATTTCACATATTCGTCGATCGCGCGCGCGGCCTTGCGTCCGGCGCCCATGGCGAGGATCACCGTCGCGGCACCCGTTACGGCATCGCCGCCGGCGAAAACCCCGCGGCGGCTCGTCGCGCCGTTCCCGTCGGCGATCACGCAGCCGCGGCGGTTGGTTTCGAGCCCGGCGGTCGTTGCGGCCAACAGCGGGTTGGGCGAGGTGCCCAGTGCCATGACCACCACGTCGCAGGGAATTTCGAAATCCGAACCCGGCTTCTCGACGGGCGAGCGGCGTCCGCTCTCGTCGGGCTCGCCCAGCTCCATCTCCACGCAGCGCAGACCGCGCACCCAGCCCTTCTCGTCGCCGAGTACCTCGGCGGGGTTGGTCAGCATCCGGAACTCGATGCCCTCCTGCTTGGCGTGGTGCACCTCCTCGACGCGGGCCGGCAGCTCCTTCTCGCTGCGGCGGTAGACGATCACGGCCTCGGCGCCGAGGCGCCTGGCCGTGCGCACGGCGTCCATCGCCACGTTGCCGCCGCCCACGACGACGACCTTCCGCCCGACGTAGATCGGCGTGTCGTACTGTGCATCGTAGGCGTGCATGAGGTTGGCGCGCGTGAGGAACTCGTTGGCCGAGACCACGCCGTTGAGGTTCTCGCCCGGGATACCCATGAAGCGGGGCAGCCCGGCGCCCGAACCGATGAAGACGGCATCGTAGCCCTCCTTGTCCATCAGGTCGTCGATCGTTACGGTCCGGCCGACGATCACGTCGGTCTCGATCTCCACGCCCAGCGCCTTCACCTGCTCGATTTCGCGGGCGACGATGCGCTCCTTCGGCAGACGGAACTCGGGAATGCCGTAGACCAGCACGCCGCCGACTTTGTGCAGCGCTTCGAAAATCTTCACTTCGTAGCCCATCTTCGCCAAGTCGCTGGCGCAGGCCAGACCGCTCGGGCCGCTGCCGATCACGGCCACCTTATGGCCGTTGCGGGGTGCGACGGCCGGTGCCGTACCTCCGTTTTGGAGTTTCCAGTCGCCCACGAAACGTTCGATCTTGCCGATCGCCACCGGCTCGCCCTTGATGCCCAGCACGCACGAACCTTCGCACTGGCTCTCCTGCGGGCAGACGCGGCCGCAGATCGAGGGCAGCGAGCTGTCCTCGCCGATGATTTCGGCCGCCTTGCGGAAGTCGCCCCGGCCGACCTCGTGGATGAAGTCGGGAATGCGGATGTTCACGGGGCAGGCCGCCACGCAACGGGGATTCTTGCAGTGGAGGCAGCGCGAGGCTTCGAGCATCGCCTCCTCCTGATTGTAGCCGTAGCAGACCTCCTCGAAGTTGGTCGCACGGACTTTGGGGTCCTGTTCGCGCACGGGAACGCGCGGTATTTTGTTTGCCATTGTTTTATTGGTCTGTTTTTCAGGTTAGTCGGATGGGCCGGACCGCACTATTTGTCCAGTCCGATTCTGCATACGTGCCCTTCGGCGCGCTCGGCGGCGATGGCCGCGGCACGCTGCTCCTGCGTGCGGTACATGCCTTGGCGGCGCATCGCCTCGTCGAAGTCGACTTCGTGGGCGTCGAACTCGGGGCCGTCGACGCAGGTGAAGCGGGTCTTGCCGCCCACCGTAACGCGGCAGGCGCCGCACATGCCCGTGCCGTCGACCATCAGCGCATTGAGCGACACGATGGTCTTCAGCGGATAGGCCGCCGTCGTGCGCGCGACGAACTTCATCATGATCATCGGACCGATGGCTACGCAGACGTCGTATTTCCTGCCCTCTTTCTCGATAAGCTCTTGGATCAGACCCGTAACCATGCCGTGGAAGCCCTCGCTGCCGTCGTCCGTGGCGATGTAGAGCGTATCGGCCACGGCACGCATGGCGTCGGTGTAGATGAGCATCGACCGGGTCTTGGCGCCGATGACGACATCGGCCTTCACGCCGTGTGCGTGCAGCCATTTGACCTGCGGGTAGACCGGGGCCGTGCCTACGCCGCCGGCGACGAAGAGAAAGCGTTTTTTGCGCAGTTCGTCGAGAGGTTCGTGCACGAATTCGGAGGGGTGCCCGAGCGGCCCCGCGAAATCGGCGAAGCATTGGCCGACTTCGAGCGCGCAGATCTTGCGCGTGGAGACCCCGATGGTCTGGGTTACGATCGTTACGCTGCCCGCCTCGGCGTCGTAGTCCGAGATCGTGAGCGGCACCCGCTCGCCGAATTCATCCGAACGGACGATCACGAATTGCCCGGGAAGCGCCGACTTGGCGATGCGCGGTGCATGGATTCGCATCAGGCAGATACCCTCTGCCAGATACCTTTTTTCGAGAATTTCAAACATTCCGTATTATTATATATATGTGTGTTTCTTCTTCCGTTCTCTGCTCATCCTCTTGCAGGGCTCGTTCTCCGGAGTCCGTCTGCTCCCCCCCCCTCTTGCTGCGTCGGGCCCTCCCGTCCGTTCACTCTTCCACGACCGCCGTGATCCGCAGCCGCCGCATCGGGCGCGCCGGATCGTCCGTGATGACCGTGATGCGTCCCGAGACCAGTCCGTGCTCCTGTTCGGAGGGATCGACCGTCGCATAGGCCGTAACCGACTTGCCGGCTTCGATCCGTCGCCCCGTGCGGAGTGTGCAGCCCACGCCGCCCTCGGTCTCTACGGCCTTGACCGTCAGAGCTCCGAGACCTGTGTTGGTGAGCCTGAAGGCTCTCTTTTGCAGTCCGGCCCCGCGTTTGAGGACACCAAATTTAAGCATATATTTGTCAATTTCGGCCTTCGGGGCGTAAATTTCGTTCGAAAGCTCGGGATTGTCCACGGCGATGCCGTGCGCCATGAGCCGTACGGGGGCGTCGCGTCCGTCGATCCGCAGCGTCAGCACGTCCTCCACCGTGCCGTAGTGCGTCGAACGCTCCGGCAGGTCGTATCGCAGGACGATCTCGGCGCATGCGCCGGCTGCGAGGGTGCGGGGCTGCTCCGCCGTGAGGAAGCCGCTGCACCGGTCCGGCACGAGCTCCAGCCGCACGGCCCGGCCGGTGGGGTTGGCGACGCCGACGGTCGCTTCGGCCGGTCGGCCGTGATAGAGGTAGGCGAACGTGCAGAGATTCTGCGTGAGGCGGAGCGGTCCGGCCTCGACCGGATAGCGTTCGGCGAGGGTCTTTTCGCGCTCTTCGACCGTCCCGCGGATGCGGATCGTGCCGATTTTGTTCCGCTCGGAATCGAAGACGGCGAGCTCCTTGGAGAAAACGCCCGGCCGGTTCGCCGGATCGTAGGTTACGCGGATTTCGGCTTGTTCGTGCGGCAGGATGGGCTTGCGCGAAAATTCGGGGACCGTGCAGCCGCACGACGAGTAGACGTGCAGGATCACGACGGGGCTGTCCGATACGTTCGTCCCGGTGAACGTGTGCGTTACGGGGCCGTCGGCTTCGCGGATCCGGCCGAAGTCCCATTCGGCCGGATCGAAGCGCAGAGGTTGCTGGGTGTGAGCCTGCAAAGTGCAGAATATCAGCAATAAAAATGCAATGCAGCGTTTCGTTGTCATGATCTTCGTTATGTGCTATCCGATGCAAAGGTATATTTTTTGCGAAAAAAACGGGCAATAATTTTGCACGAAAGAAATTTTGCCGTATATTTGCACACCGAAACCGGGAAAGATCGGTTTTCGAAGCCTGAATAGCTCAGTTGGTTAGAGCACATGACTGTTAATCATGGGGTCCTAGGTTCAAGTCCTTGTTCAGGCGCAGATGCGCGAAGGTTGCACGAGGGTTCTTATGAATACGGCGAAGGGCGGTCTTTTCAGAAAGGTCGACGCCGAAGCCGGATGAACGAAAAATTTTTCCGAAAAAATTTGGAGTTCGTTAAAAATGAATTACCTTTGCAGTCCCGAGCCATTTTTAAGGGAGCTTAGCTCAGCTGGTTCAGAGCGTCTGCCTTACAAGCAGAGGGTCGGGGGTTCGAATCCCTCAGCTCCCACGACTGAAAATCAACGACTTGCAGCGATGTAAGTCGTTTTTTCGTATGATCCCTATTCGTTTTGCAGATTTCGGGTGTTTTCGTGCGGGGCGGCGGCACGATGTCGGTATTTCGGACCGGGACGGCCGGCTGCGTGTTCATCCGATAAGACGGATCCGCCGGAAGGTCCGGACTTGCCGGAACCGCCGGGAGCTGTCCGGAGCGAATATCGGGAACGCGGGCGGAGGAATGTGCGGTTGCTGCCTGTTCCGCCGGCGGAAAAGAGATTGTCCGGCGGGGATTTCAGCTCTGTGCGAGTTGCATCCGGAGCGGATTTCGAATAGCGGTACGAATGAAAAGAGGCTGTCGGCGACTTGTCGGACAGCCTCTTTTACATAGGCGGCAGTGCGCTCAGCGTTCCGTCTGCGGGTTCTTTTTGTTTTTCCGGTTCATCGCCCAACTGATGATGAGCGGGATGGAGAGGAATACCGCCGTGCCGATCACCACCAGCCATGTGTACATGGCGGGGCTTCCGACCGGAAGCTGCGAGGGCGGGAAAAACGTTACGACGAACGAGAAGAGGACCGCCAGAAAGCCGATGCCGGCCACGGCCCACATCCCCGCCTTGCCGCCCGGAACGCGGTAGCTGCGCGGCAGATCGGGCTGCGAGTAGCGCAGTTTGATGCCTGCGGCGTACATCATCATGTACATCACGAGGTAGAGGCCGACGGTGAGGGCGCTCAGCAGGAAGAAGGCGACGCTCACGTCGTTCATGAAGATGTAGAACGACGACAGCAGACTGACGATGCAGCCCTGAATCAGCAGGATGTTGATCTGTACGCCGTTCTTGTTGATCTTTTGCAGGAAGCAGGGCAGCTGTCCCTCTTTCGCGGTCCAGAGCAGGCCGCGGCTGGGGCCCGAAATCCACGACATCACGCCGGCCAGTGCGCCGAACGCCACCAGCAGGCTCATGACGTTGGTGAGCCAGCCCACATGGTAGTGGTCGAAGACGATCTGAAAGGTGGTGAAGAGCCCCGATTGCAGGTTGATCTGGTCATAGGGGGTGATGACCGCCACGGCCAGCGCTCCGAGCGTGAAGAGCGCGAAAGAGATGAAAGCCGCGAGGAACATGGCGCGCGGGAACTGTTTCTGCGGATTTTTCAGTTCGGGGGCGTGCACGGCGTGCACCTCGACGCCTGCGAAGAGCAGCAGAATGCCTGCGAGGAACGCGATGTCGCTCATGCCGGAGATGTGCGGGAAGAGCCGCGGATGGACGTGTTGCAGCGCATCGACGTGGACGACCTGACTGACTTCGGCCGGGATGCGTTCGAAGGAGACGGGGTTGCCGCCGAGGATCCAGACGAGCGCCATGACGACGATTACGATGCCGGGCAGCACCGTGCCGATCAGGAAGCCCTTGCTGGTGATTCCCGAGACAGCCGAGGTGCCGTGCAGCGTAACCCATGTGGCGAACCAGTACATGACGATCGAAAACAGTCCGACGAACAGACCGTTCTGCGCCAGATCGGGCATGCCGATCAGATAGGCGATGGAGGCGGCTGCGAAGCCGAGCACCGTGGGATACCAGACCACGTTCTGGATCCATTGCAGGAAGATGGCCGTGAAACCCATATGGGGGTTGAAGGCCTCCTTGACCCACGTGTAGACGCCGCCGCCGCGTTCGGGGAAGGCGCTGCCGAGCTCCGCACCGACGAGGGCTGCGGGAATGAGGAAAAGGAAGGTGGCGAAAAAGATGTAGAAGAACATGGTGAGTTCTTCCTGCGCCATCATGGGCAGTCCGCGAAGGCTGATGACGGCGGCCGCCGTCATCAGAGCGAGCTGTGAAGTGGTGATGTTCTTGTTCTTGACCATGTCGTCCGGTTTATGTCCGACGTAAACAGTTTTCGTGCCGTACCGGATTCGGATCATGCGCTCTAAGGTCGGAGATGCGATAAAAAACAGCAGGGAATCGTCGCGATTGCCTGCTGCCTCCGGAGGTAGCCCTCCTTAAACTACTAACCCAAACTTAAATAAATGAAGAAACCTCACTGAGTGGTTCTGCCACATCAGCTGCGAGAAAGGTTGCAAAGTGCGTGCCAAACCTGTTATGAGGGGGCACTCGGACCGAAAAGATCCTTGCAGCGCATCTTCGGGACCGTCGGAACTACTTTCGGAAAAAGAAGGCGGCAGAAACACCGGGCCAAGAAAGGTGACGCCTCTTCATTAGTAGAAATCCCGAATCATGTGTACTGCCGCCATGATTGTCCGATCATAACAACGACACCTTGCAACCTAAAGAGGGGTGGCGCTGTTTCGACTCATTGTGGAGGCTCTGGTTTGGCCCTGCAAATGTATAAAACAGCACACACCCCTACCGGGGCGCGACGCTGTATCATAACATTTGCATTAAAATTTACCAGATTTCCCACGAAAGTCTGATACAATCGCACAATATGAATATGTAGGTAGAATGCAATATTCTGTTGACAAAAATAAATAGAATTTAGCACACTTACAACTTTGGACCCGGAATATTTTATCACGGGGATCTCCACCGCATCGGCCCGTTCGGGCGCAGCGTGCGTACGCTTCCGCAGACGGGCCGGCTCCGGCAGAGGCCGGCCGCCGCGGATGACTTGGAAGCCGAAGCGCGGGCGACGGACGCAGTGTTCGGCGACGGTGTGCGTGCCGTCTCGGGGCGGGCGGCGGAGCCCGCGGACGGATCGTCTATGATGAGGCGGTTCTCGTGCGACGGGCCGCATCCTTTGCGCGATGCTCGGCTGCGGCCGGCCGCAGACAAGAAAAAACGGCAGGGAATCGTCGCGATTGCCTGCCGCCTCCGGAGGCTGGCGCCTCCGAAAAACTACTAACCCAAACTTAATAAATGAAGAAACCTCACTGTGTGGTTCTGACACATCAGTTGATCCGAACTGTCGCAAAGCCCGTGCCAAAAGGAGAAACCGCGACCGTCCGATTGCGGGTTTTGGCCGTACGGGCTATCATCGGGTCCGTGCGGAACGCTTCGCTGGGGGCGGTCGGTTGTCCTCCCCGTGCCGCGCCTGCTGCCGGGAGGCTTGTCGGCGCGGGCCGTGCTCCGGCGGTTGCGCGGCGCAGATGCCGGATGAGACGGGAGCGGGCCGGATGCCGCGGCCGGCGGACCGTTTGCGGAGAGCGGTGGCGGTGTGTCCGTAAATCGGCCGGTTCGTCTTCGCCGGACGGGCGCACCGGTTTGAGCCGTTCCGGCTTTGGGTGTCGGGACAACCGGCGATCGGGTCTTCGGCAGCTCGACCCCGACGGGGGGGGGATTCGATGCGAACGGGCGATCCCGCCCGTTCTGACGCGAAACACCCCGGCGCCTCGTCTCGGACGGGGAGCGGGGGCGTTCCGTGCGTTGAACGGCAGCTATGGTGCGGCGGACTTCCGCGACGGGGCGGCCGGCCGGATTTTCCGGAGAATGGAAGCGACACGGGACTTGTCGGCGCTTCGCGCACGGCGTCGCGCCCGTCCGCTCCGGAGGCTCGCTATCGGAATATGCCCGTGTAGGTGGCGGGGCTCAGTGCACGTAGTTCGGATTTCACGTTCTCGGAGACGGCCAGCGTCTCGATGAAGGCCGCGATCGACTCGGCCGTGATGTGTTCGTTGGTGCGCGTGAGTGCCTTGAGCGCTTCGTATGGCTTGGGATAGCCTTCGCGCCGCAGGATCGTTTGGATGCCTTCGGCTACCACGGCCCAGTTGTTTTCCAGATCGCGCTCCAGCGCCGCGGGGTTGAGGATCACCTTGCCCAGACCTTTGAGCAGCGACTTCAGCCCGATGAGCGTGTGGGCCATCGGCACGCCGATGTTGCGCAGCACGGTCGAGTCCGTCAGGTCGCGTTGCAGGCGCGAAAGGGGCAGTTTCGCCGAGAGGTGCGCGTAGACCGCTCCGGCGATGCCGAAGTTGCCCTCGGCATTCTCGAAGTCGATGGGGTTGACCTTGTGGGGCATGGCGCTCGATCCGACTTCGCCCGCCTTGATCCGCTGCTTGAAATATTCGGCGGAGATGTACATCCACATATCGCGGCAGAGGTCCGTGAGGATGGTGTCGATGCGTTTGAGGCAGTCGAACACGGCGGCCAGATTGTCGTAGTGCTCGATCTGCGTGGTGTAGCGCGATCGGCAGAGCCCGAGCGTTCCGCCCACGAAACGGTCGGCGAACGAGGCCCAGTCGTAGTCGGGGTAGGCCGCATGATGGGCGTTGAAGTTGCCCGTCGCGCCGCCGAACTTGGCCGGTATGGCGATGTCGTGGAGCTGGGCCAGCTGTTTCTCGATGCGTTCGACGTAGACCATGAACTCCTTGCCCAGCGAGGTGGGCGAGGCGGGCTGTCCGTGCGTGCGTGCGAGCATCGGCACCGCACGCCACTCGTCGGCCAGCGAGGCCAGTGCGTCGCGCACCTCCTCGACCGCGGGGTAGTAGACCGCCGCCAGCGCCTCCTTGAGCGAGAGGGGGATCGCCGTGTTGTTGATGTCCTGCGACGTGAGGCCGAAGTGCACGAACTCCTTGTAGCGTTCGAGGCCCAGCGCGTCCATCTTCTCCTTGATGATGTATTCGACGGCTTTCACGTCGTGGTTGGTAACCGCCTCGATCTCCTTCACGCGCGCGGCGTCGGCCGGCGAAAAGTCGCGGTAGAGGGCGCGCAGCGCTTCGAACTGCACGGGCTCGATGCCGTTCAGCTGAGGCAGCGGGATGCGGCACAGGGCGATGAAATACTCCACTTCGACGCGGATGCGGTAGCGGATGAGCGCCTGCTCGGAGAAATAATCGGCGAGTTTTTCCGTTTTACTGCGGTAACGGCCGTCGACGGGCGATATGGCGGTGAGTTCGTTCAACATATTAAGGGGTGATTTTGTGCTTTACGGCACCAAATTTACGACTTTTAATTGGAATACCCATATTTTTACTACCTTTGTAAGGCGAATATTTTTCCGAATTATGAACCTGTTCATGGCAATCATCGATGCGGTAACCGGTTTCATCCGGCGCAATCCGCTGACGTGCCTCGTGATTCTGATTCTCGCGGTGGCGGCGCCCGCCGTGCTGAAGGGCATTGCGGTCTTCATACTCTATTTCCTGCTCGGCCTGCTGCTGCTCGCAGCCCTTTTGGCGTTCATGTTCCGCTGGCGCATCTGCAAGGTGCGCAGACAGATGGAGGAGCAGTTCGGTCCGCAGGGCGGTTTCGGGGGCGATCCGTTCGCCGGCCGCCGTGCGCGGACGCCGCGCGAGGGCGAGGTGAAGGTCCGCAAGACGCAGGACATGCCCGAAAAGCGGATTTCGGAGGACGTGGGCGATTACGTCGAGTTCGAAGAGACGAAGGAGACCGGGGGCCGTTAGTTCATATGCCGAGAACGAGATGTTGAAACTGTTCGAGCAGATAGGGTGCTATTTCCTCCTGATGGGCAAGGTCTTCTCCCGTCCGGAGAAGGGAGCCATCTACCGCCGCCGCATCATCCGCGAGATGGAGGCGCTCGGCTTCGATTCGATCGGTCTGACGGCCATCATTTCGGTCTTCATCGGGGCCGTGATCACCCTGCAAATGTGCATCAACCTCGACTCGCCGTTCATCCCCCGCTCGCTGGTGGGCTACGCCACGCGCGAGACGATGATCCTCGAATTCTCGTCGACGGTCGTGGCGCTGATCCTCGCCGGCAAGGTCGGTTCGAACATCGCTTCCGAGATCGGCACCATGCGCATCACCGAGCAGATCGACGCGCTGGAGATCATGGGCGTCAATTCGGCCTCGTACCTCATTCTGCCGAAGATCGTCGCGGCCGTCTGCTTCTTCCCGTTCCTCACGATTCTATCGATCCTGATCGGCATTCTGGGCGGCTGGGCGATTTCGGCCCTGACCGGGATCATGATCCCGGCCGATTACGTCGAGGGGCTGCTCATGGACTTCAAGCCCTATTCGATCGTCTACTCGCTCATCAAGACCGCGGTTTTCGCCTACATCATCGCTTCGATTTCGGCCTATTTCGGCTACTACGCCAAGGGCAATTCGCTCGAAGTGGGGCGTGCTTCGACCCGGGCCGTGGTCGCCTGTTCGATCGTCATCATGATCTTCAACCTGATCCTCACGCAAATCCTGTTGATATGATACGCGCGGAACACATCGTCAAGTCGTTCGACGGCCGGGTCGTGCTCGACGACATTTCGGTCGAGTTCGAGACGGGCAAGACGAACCTCATCATCGGCCGGAGCGGTTCGGGCAAGACCGTGCTGCTCAAGTGCCTCGTGGGATTGCACGAGGTCGATTCGGGCCGCGTGTGGTACGACCGTACGGATTTCACGTCGCTCGGCTTCCGCGAGCGGAAGGCGATCCGCAAGGACATCGGCATGATCTTTCAGGGCGGGGCGCTGCTGGACTCCTCGACCGTGGAGGAGAACGTGCGCCTGCCGCTCGACCTGTTCACGGACCAGAGCGCCGCGCAGAAGCGCGAGCGCGTGAACTTCTGTTTGCAGCGCGTGCGGCTCTCCGATGCCAACGGGCTCTACCCGGCCGAACTCTCGGGCGGCATGACCAAGCGCGTGGCCATCGCCCGCGCCATCGTGCTCAACCCCAAATACCTCTTTTGCGACGAACCCAACTCGGGCCTCGATCCCCGGACTTCGGTGGTGATCGACAACCTCATACACGAAATCACCGAGGAGTACAACATCACCACGATCATCAATACGCACGACATGAATTCGGTCATGGAGATTGGCCAGAAGATTGTATACATCCACGAGGGCCGCAAGTGGTGGGAAGGCACCAAAGAGGATATTCTCCATGCGGACAACCGCGAACTCAACGACTTCGTGTTCGCATCGGCCATGGCCAAAAGAGCGAAATCGGCGGCCGAATGACGTCTGAACCGTATGCGGAACCTAATAATTAAAAAAATTTATTTTTTATTTGCATTATAGGCGCGAAGTGTATAATTTTGTAATTGAAAAATTCAGCCGAGGGTTTTAAGTTTTTAACTCATAAATAATTCGATTATGTCAAAGATTAAGATTGGTATCAACGGCTTCGGCCGTATCGGCCGCTTGGTGTTCCGTGCAGCCTGCAACAATGCTGATTCGGTGGAGGTCGTGGGAATCAACGACCTCGTACCGGTGGATTACATGGCCTACATGCTCAAATACGACTCGGTGCACGGCCATTTCGACGGCACGGTGGAGGTGAAGGACGACAAGCTCGTCGTGAACGGCCGTGCGATCCGCGTAACGGCCGAGAAGGATCCTGCGCAGCTCCGCTGGAACGAGGTCGGCGCCGAGTACGTGGTCGAGTCGACGGGTCTCTTCCTCACGAAGGAGAAGGCCGAGGCGCATATCGCCGCCGGTGCCAAGTATGTCGTGATGTCGGCTCCGTCGAAGGACGATACGCCGATGTTCGTCTGCGGCGTGAACACCGACACCTATGCCGGCCAGCAGATCGTCTCGAACGCGTCGTGCACGACCAACTGCCTCGCTCCGCTGGCGAAGGTCATCAACGACAACTTCGGTCTGGTCGAGGGTCTGATGACGACCGTGCACGCCACGACGGCTACGCAGAAGACCGTGGACGGCCCTTCGATGAAGGACTGGCGCGGCGGCCGTGCCGCAGGCGGCAACATCATCCCCTCGTCGACGGGTGCCGCCAAGGCCGTGGGCAAGGTCATCCCCGCGCTGAACGGCAAACTGACGGGCATGTCGTTCCGCGTGCCGACGCTCGACGTATCGGTCGTGGACCTCACGTGCCGTCTGGAGAAGGGCGCTACGTACGATGAGATCAAGGCCGTGGTGAAGAAGGCTTCGGAGAACGAGCTGAAAGGCATTCTGGGCTACACGGAGGACGATGTCGTGTCGAGCGACTTCATCAGCGACCCCCGCACGTCGATCTTCGATGCGAAGGCCGGTATCGCGCTGAACGCCAACTTCGTGAAGCTCGTTTCGTGGTACGACAACGAGTGGGGCTACTCGAACAAGGTGGTCATGCTGATTCAGAAGATGGCCGCTTACAATAACAAATAGGCGTCGCTGCTTCGGCGACGGAAAGCGGGGTGTCCGGTGTCCGGATGCCCCGCTCGTTTCGTCCGGTACGAACCGGATGGGGCCGTAGGGCTGCGAAGGTCGCTCTGCGCTCGCGCAGGGAGGCTGTTGTCCGGCGGCGGCGAGGCGCCGAAGATCGGATCGGGGCGCGGATGGGATTTTCGGCCCTCGCCGTTTCGGACGGGGGCCGTGCTTTGCCGCAAAACCGGAGGGCGCTCGGCTGTCGCTGCGGTGAAGTGCGGGCGGAACGCTATTTTATATTCGGGATCCGCAGTTCGATGCTCGTGCCCGACCACTGGTTGATCGCGTAGCGGGTGCGGGTCTCGCTCCCGTCGGGAAGCTCGATGCGGAGCTGCAAGGGAAAGGGTTTCGTTTCGGAGATGTCGCGCCCGGCGGGCAGCGTATGCGGAATGACGTACAGACAGAGCACGATGTGGTCGCAGGGCGGCGTTTCGAGCACGGTCGTACGCGGCGAGGCGTATGCTTCGGGCGGGGCCGGAAGATTCGCCCCGACGGGAGCCACGGTGCTTTCGGCGGATGCGAATCCCGTTCTGCGGTCTTCGCCGTCGAAACAACCGCACATGAGCGCCACGTTGTAGCGCCAGTATTCCGGGTAGGTGCTGGCGACGGCGATTTTGAATCCTTTTGCGATTTCCATACGGAACAAAGGTAGGCAATTTCCATGACAAGACCGCCTCCGAAGGCGGAAATATCGTCGGTTTTTTCGGCCTGCTTCGTCCGCGGAGGCGGAAGCGGCCGTCCGGTGCGGATGCGGCGTGCGGTCCGAAATATCGGCGAAATCTTTGCACTTGTCCGAATTTTTAGTAATTTTGCGCATTAAATGCGTTGAATGAACGTGGCTGAAAGGTATACGATCGCTTACAAAGGGCTGAAAAACGGGCTGCACGAATTCGACTTCGAAGTCGGCGCAGCGCTGTTCGAAGCTTATGAAAGTACGGAGATCAAGGGCGGCGCATGCGAGGTGCATGTGTCGTTGAACCGTGCGGAACGTATGCTCGAACTGCATACGACGATCGACGGTGCGGTAACGGTGTCCTGCGACCGCTGTATGGAGGATTGCGACGTTCCGGTGCATTTCGCCGGCGATCTGACGGTGAAGTTCTCGGACGAGACCGACGAGTACGACGGCGAGGTGATGTGGATCTCCCCCTCTGCGGGCGAGTTGGATCTTACGCAGTATATCTACGAGAGCATCGTGCTCTCGCTACCCTATCAGCGCGTCCACCCCGAGGGAGGGTGCGATCCGGAGATGCTCGCTCGTTTCCATATCGTTTCGGGCGCCGAATTCGCGGCGATCGAGGCGCGTGCCGACGGGAACCCGGCCGGCCGCAGCGTGCCCGAGTCGGAGTGGGGCAAGCTGGAGGCCCTGCGCGAACAGCTGACGCGCGAGGTCGGGGAGGCCGTGCGCACGGACGGGAGCAATCATGATGGGAGAAAATAGTTGAACTTATAAATAATAGAGAGAAAATGGCACATCCTAAACACAAAGTCTCGTCGACGCGACGCGATAAGAGAAGAACCCATTACAAGGCTGTGGTACCGACGGTGGTTACCTGCTCCAACTGCGGCGCTGCGGTGCTCTACCACCGCGTATGCCCCGAGTGCGGCTTCTACCGCGGCAAACTCGCCATCGAGAAAAAGACCGAATAGCCTCGGCGGCACGTCTGTGCCGCCTCGGGAGAGGTGCTGTCCGCGGGCGGTGCGTCTCCTCCGAATGATTTATAAACCGAATCTCACGATTTATGTTAAAGATTGGTGTTGATGCCATGGGCGGCGATTTCGCTCCCGAGGCTGCGGTGAAAGGGGCCGTGTCGGCGCTCGAAGCCGTGAGTGCGGAGAGCCGGATCGTTCTGTTCGGCGACCGGACCCGCATCGAGGCCGTGCTTGCGGCCGAGGGGTGTCCGGCCGACAAGTTCGAAATCGTGCATACCACGGAGGTGATCGAAATGGGCGACCATCCGGCCAAGGCTTTTCAGGCCAAGGCCGATTCGAGCATCGCGGTCGGTTTCGGCTATCTGGCCGGGGGAGCCGTCGCGGGCTTCGCGAGCGCCGGTTCGACCGGAGCGATGATGGTCGGTTCGATGTATGCGGTCAAACCGATCGCGGGCGTGATCCGTCCGACGATCTCTTCGGTCGTACCGACGGTGGCGGGGCGTCCCGCGCTGCTGCTCGACGTGGGGCTGAACGTGGATTGCAAGCCCGAGGTGCTCGAACAGTACGGACTCATCGGCTCGATCTACGCCGAGGCCGTGCTCGGCATCGCCTCTCCGCGCGTCGCGCTGCTCAATATCGGCGAGGAAGAGGCGAAGGGGAACACCCAGACCAAAGCCGCGCACGAGCTGATGAAGGCTTCCGGGAAGTATAATTTCGTGGGGAATGTCGAGGCTTCCTACCTTTTCACGGGAAAGGCCGCCGATGTGTTCGTCTGCGACGGTTTCGTCGGCAATACGGTGCTCAAGATGGCCGAGGGCCTCTACCGCATCAATCAGTCGTTGGGCTGCAACGGCAATCCGTTCTGGTCGGCGATGAATTACGAAAACGTGGGCGGCACGCCCGTGCTGGGTGTCAATGCGCCCGTGGTCATCGGCCACGGCTGCTCGTCGCCGCTGGCGATCAAGAACATGATTCTCACTACCGAGAGGTGTGCTCAGGCCGACCTCGCGGGCAGGTTGCGCAGAGCGTTCGAAAACGAAAAATTAGATTAGATGGGAAAAAAGATAACTGCTGCGATCACCGGAGTGGGCGAGTACCTTCCGGATCACCTTCTCACCAATGAAGAACTCAGCCGCATGGTCGACACTTCGGACGAGTGGATCATGTCGCATGTCGGAATCAAGACCCGCCACATCCTCAAAGGCGACGGAATCGGCACCTCCTATATGGGAGCCCGTGCGATTATCAATCTGCTGGATAAGACCGGCATCGACCCGATGGAGGTCGATCTGGTGATCTGCGCCACGGTAACGCCCGACATGTTCTTCCCTTCGACGGGCAACCTGATCGCCGATCAGGCGGGTTGCAAGAATGCTTTTGCTTACGACGTCTCCGCGGCATGCAGCGGCTTTCTCTTCGCGCTTACGACCGGTGCCAAGTTCATCGAGACGGGCACCTGCCGGAAGGTGGTCGTCGTGGGCGCCGACAAGATGTCGTCCATCGTCGACTATACGGACCGGACCACCTGCCCGATCTTCGGCGACGGAGCGGCGGCCGTGATGCTCGAACCCAACACCGAGGGATACGGCGTGATCGACTCGATCCTCCACTCGGACGGCTCGGGCGAGTTGCAGCTCTACATGAAGGCGGGCGGCTCGCGTTATCCGGCCTCGAAAGAGACGGTGCAGAACAACTGGCATACGATCACGTGGGACGGTCCGGCGATCTTCAAGGCGGCGGTTTCGAAGATGGCCGACGTGTCGTGCGAAATGATGGAACGCCACAACCTCAAATCCGAGGATATACGCTATCTGGTACCCCATCAGGCCAACCTGCGGATCATCGACGCTACGGCCCGCCGCATGGGGCTGTCCCGCGAGCGGTGCATGGTCAACATCACCACCAACGGCAATACGACCGCGGCGACCATCCCCACCTGTCTGTACGACTACGAGAAGGAGCTTCGCCCGGGCGACAATCTGATTCTCTCGGCCTTCGGCGGAGGCTATACGTGGGGAGCGATCTATGTGAAGTGGGCCTACGACGGTTCGAAAGCCTGAGGCTTTTCCGGAGCATAAGAGCGTAGGGGCGTAAGGGACGAGAGTTCGTTGCGAACGGGGTGTTCGTTTCGGGCGAAGTGCCTGCTCCGGACCGGGAGACGGACCGTGCGGCGGGCGGATGGAGCCGCCGCCTCGGCGAAATGGCGAAGCGAACGAGCGGACGGATTGATTTCCCGTCCGCTCGTTCGTTTCAGCGGCCGAAGCCGTAAGACGGAATTATAAGCGGAGCCGATGTTTTTATCGGATAATCCGATCGTGCGGATGGTGCAGGAAACGGATAATCTTGTATCTTTGTAGCAGGAAATGAATATTAACGCAACGTTAAAACTTTCAGATTATGTTATCGAAGCAATTGCAGGACGCGCTCAATGCGCAGGTCAACGCCGAGTTCTGGTCGGCTTATCTCTATCTCTCGATGTCGGTCGACTTCTCGGCCAAGGGGTACAAAGGCATCGCCAACTGGTTCGCCGTGCAGTTCCGCGAGGAGCAGGACCATGCCCAAATCCTGATAAACTACATCCTCTCGCGCGGCGGCGAGGTGAAGCTCGCGCCCATCGCCGAGGTCGAGACTTCGTGGGCTTCGCCGCTGGCGGCCTTCGAGGATACGCTCAAGCACGAGCGCGTGGTTACCTCCATGATCAATAACCTGTGCCGCATCGCAGCCGAGGAGCAGGACTACGCCACGTCGAACATGCTCGTGTGGTTCGTCGACGAGCAGGTCGAGGAGGAGGAGAGCGCGCAGGATATGATCGACGCCATGAAAGCCGTGGAGGGCAACAAATTCGGCACCTACATGCTCGACAAGGAGCTTTCGGCGCGGGTCTATACGCAGGCTGCGCCGCTGGCTGCCAAGAACGCCGAATGACGTCTGCTGCCTGTCGGAAACTATCCGTCTCGTCGGAGGTGATGCGGATATTTCCCGCCGGGATGACGAAACGGAAGCGGTTTTATATCGGTTTTTCATGCGATAGGCCGATTTAGGTGCCGATTTTGCAGGAAACCCGTTATACGATTCAATCAACATTAAAACGACGTAAGAGATGAAAAAGATTGCAATGATGTTGTTGGGAACCGCTGCGATGATGGTTTCGCTGGCTGCCTATGCGGATGACGATCGTCCGGTGAAGTTCTCGGAGCTGCCCGCTGCGGCGCAGACATTCGTAAACAGCCATTTCGAAGGCGTGGAGGTGCTGCTGGCGAAGAAAGATCCGAGCTTGCTGGGCGCCACCTATGAAGTTATGCTCGCCGACGGCACCGAGGTCGAATTCGACAGAGAGGGTGCATGGGTCGAGGTGGAGCGCAGGGGGTATCCGGTTCCCGCGGATATCGTGCCTGCCGAGATCGTCGATTATGTGAACAAGTATCAGCATGGAGCGATGATTCTCGGAATCGAACGCGACCGTCAGAGCTACGAGGTCAAACTCGGCAACGGATTCGAGGTGAAGTTCGACAAACAGTTCCGAGTGATCGATATCGACGACTGACACCCGACCCGATTCGAAAACGAAGCCCTGTGTCCCGTGCGGATGCGGGGCTTTTCGTGTGCCGAAGCCGCGCAGATGCAGACCGGCGGATCGTCTGCGGGTGCGGCCGTCTGCACGCAGGTCTATGCTGCCGCGGGACCGTCCCCGGAGGCAGGATGTGCCGTCGGGGAGGTATGGGAGCCCCGGCTGCAAAGAGGCCCGGCCGCCTTCCGAGAGAGGGTGTGCGGAGGTGCCGGAGCGAACCGGACGGCAGTCTCCGGTTTGCCCGAGACCGGGGTGCCTGTCGCGTAGACTTTGAGGACTTGGTGGTCGGAGGGAGCGGCTGCGCCGCTTTCCGCGGAGCGGGGTGTCAGTGCTGCGGTCTGAAGTCGATGCCGGCACGGTGGGCCTGCGCATGTTGGAGCGCCCGGGGAATGCGGTAGAGCCGGCCGTCTTTTCGGAGTCGGGCGCCCGTCTGGTGAAAAGTGAAGGGGATGTTCCGTTCGGTGCATTGGCGGCGAATATCGAGAATCCAGTCGTAGTCGCATATGCGGGCGTCGGCACCCGATTCGCCGCCTACGGAGACCTCTTCGAATGCGGGATCGAGTTGTGCGGCAAGGTCGATCGGACCGAGCAGGGGCGCACAGATCACGAGCTTATGACGAATGGGTGCGGCGCGGAAGATCGGAAGCCTGCGGTCGGCCGTCTCCTGCATCTCGACCGTGCAGCCGACGGCGACGTTCTCATACCCGTCGCCCCAATCGTCCGGGAGACACTCTGCGAGTCGGTCGATGCGTTTGGTGATGAAGAAGAACCGCAGGTCGCTGCGCAGCCGCATCATCGCCCATGCTTGGGCGCGCCACGGATCCGCCTCCTCGACCAGAAAGTCGGAGGTGAAACAGGTGTAGACCCGCTCGCCTGCAGGTACCCTGAACCGTCCGTCGCGGCTGCGGCGGACCGGGAGGTCGAAAGCTGCGGTGCGCCGGATTCGGGAGCTGTCCCTGTCGTGGGCGGCGTCCTGCCGGTAGACGTAGCAATGACGGCACCCTTCGCTGATCTTGCGGCATCCGTGCCACGGGTTCCACGAGACGGACATGATCCTTCAGTCGAGTTCCATGCGCAGCCGGATCATGTCGCGGCATTCGACCCCGTGTTCGACGACGGGTTTCGGGTAGTACTTGCGGAAATAGTCGCGTTCGACGCCGCAGCGGACGAATCCGCAGCGCTCGTAAAGGGCGAGAGGCCCCGAGCTCGTGTCGCCCGTGCCGATTTCGAGGATGCGGAAGCCGGCCTTGCGGGCCGTGGCGACGGCGTGGGCGAGCAGCGCCGTGCCGATGCCGCGGCGCCGGTATGCAGAAGCGACGGCGAGGTTGACGATTTCGGCCGTGAACGGGCGGGTGTGCAGCAGGACGTATTCGCCCACGAGGCGGCCGTCCGAACGGGCCACGTAACAGGTGCCGCGTCCCGCGTAGTCGTCCACCGAGGCGGGCGACTCGTCGGCCGACAGCAGCAGTTCGCGCGGAGGATGGTCCGTGGGGGTTATTTCGAGTTCCATGATGTCGCAGTGATTTGCGGTGTAAAGATAGCCGATTTTGCAGGATTTTTGCCCCGTGCGTTCGAAAAATTTGCGGTATGTATTGGCATATGGCCCTCAAGCTCGTCGTCGGAATGCTGGGCGTGCTCTTTTTCCTGCGTCTGTCGGGCAAGACGCAGATGGCTCAGCTTACGCCGCTCGACTCGGTGAACGCATTCGTGCTGGGCGCTCTGGTGGGCGGCGTGATCTATACGGCCGAGGTTTCGGTGTGGCAGCTCATCTTCTCGCTGGCGGTCTGGACCGTGGTGAATCTGTCGATCCGCTGTCTGCTGCACTTCCGACGGCTCCGGCGGTTCATTAAGGGCGATACGACGATGATCGTGCGCCGCGGAGCGCTCAACCTCCGCGAATTCCGCCGCAACGGTCTCGAAATGGAACAATTCCGGACGATGCTGCGCGAAAACGGCATCTTCTCGATGTTCGACGTGGGAGACGCGCGTTTCGAAACGAACGGCCGTCTGACGGTCTCCCGACCCGGGAAGAGCTCCGAATCCTATCTTTTCGTCAACGACGGGACGGTGATGGAAGGGGCGCTCGCCGCGGCGGACAAGGACGAGCGGTGGCTGCTGCGCAATCTGAAAAAGCTCGGGTACCCCGATCCGGGGCGGTTGTTCTGCGTGGAGTGGACGCCCGGGCGCGGGTTCTATGTCTCGTCTTTCGACGAACGGTCGCACGAAAGCGGCAAGACGCTCGGGCAGGACGGGGCTTCGAATTAGGCGAAGGCCGCGGCGGCCCATGCGTAGGAGAGCCACAGCACGAAGTAGCGGGCGAATTTCCCCGCACACATGGCCCCGGCGGTCAGCGCGAGGTTGGCCCGCATGAGCCCCAGTACGATGGCGATCGCCTCGCCCAGAGCGGGCAGAAAGGCGAAAAAGGCCATCAGCGCGCCCCGCCCGCCGAGAAACCGTTTGGCCTTTTCCAGTTTCGCTTCGCCCACGCCCAGTTTCTCGATCCACTCCGTCTTGCCCATGCGGCCGATCCAGTAGCAGCTCATGCCCCCGAGGGTGTTGCCCGCGGTGGCGGCCGCGAGACAGCCCGCCGGATCGAGGCCCGTGCCGAGCAGTACCACGAAGACCGCCTCGGAGCCCAGCGGCAGGATGCTGCCCGCGGCGAAAGCCGCGAGAAACAGTCCCCAGTAGCCCCAATCGAGGAAGAATTGCGCGAGCGCTTCGGTCATCCCTTGTATTTCTTCGTATTTCTTTCGTGTGCAGGAGGCGCCGGACGTTCGTCGTTCGCGGCTGCTGCAGGAGGCGGTCAGCTTTGCGTTCTGTATTCGAGCGGCGTGCGGCCCACGATCTTCTTGAACATGCGGCTGAAATGCTGCGGGTATTGGAATCCGAGTTCGTAGGCGATTTCGCTGACGGACATCTGAGTGCCGTAGATCCGTTCCTTGGCCAGTCCGATCACGTAGGATTGGATGTGCTCCTGTGCGGTGCGGCCGGTCTCCCTCTTGATGAGATCGCCGAAATAGTTGGCCGAGAGAAAGAGCCGGTCGGCGAAGTAGCGGACCGTCGGCAGCCCCTCCCGGCGGGGCGCGCCGCTGCGGAAGTAGTCGTCGAGCAGTTGCTCGAACCGCGCGAGCGCATCGCAGTTGACGTGGTGGCGCGTGATGAACTGCCGTTCGTAGAAGCGCATGCAGTAGTTGAGCAGCAGACCGATGTTCGATACGATCAGTTGGCGGCTGTGCTTGTCGATGGCGTGGTGGAGTTCGGCGTCGATGTTGCGCAGGCATTCGACGACGGTCCGTTTCTCCTGCTCGGAGAGGTGGAGCGCTTCGTTGACCTCGTAGGAGAAGAAGGTGTAATCCTTGATCGTGCGGCCGAGCTCGGTGCCGCGGAGCAGGTCGGGGTGGAACAGCAGCGCCCAACCCTTGGGTTGGAAGGTCTGGCCGTTGTCCTCGATGCCGATCACCTGTCCGGGGGCCAGAAAGACGAGCGTACCCTCCTGATAGTCGTAGTAGTTGCGTCCGTAGCGGATCTCGCCGCATTTGACCTCCTTGAGAAAAACGGCGTAGTAGCCCACGCTGTGCCGCGCATGGCGTCGGGGGCTGCATTTCGAGAAGTCGATCACGCTGACCAGCGGATGCAGCGTCTCGACGCCCATCATTTCGTTGTACTGGCAGATCGTGTCCACCTTGAGAATTCCATCCATCGAGAGCCGGTTTTTTCCGGCGGTAAAGATACGTTTTTTTTCTTTTCCTCTATCTTTGCGGAGTGCGGAGTGCGGTAATCGGGGTAGGTAGTTCCGTAATTCGTATACGGCCCGCCGCCGGCCGTCGCAGCTTTGTTTCGTGGAGGGAACGGAGACGGCACGGAAATCTCGAAAAACATCTGATTTTTTCCGTCCGTCTTCCGCCTCGGCAGAGCCCGGACGAGTTCGGCCCTGCACTCGGCTTAATGAAATGATTCGTATGATCGCAGCACTCATCGGGGCGGCCGTACTTCTCGGCATCGCCGCCGCCGTTTTTCTCAGCCGGCCGGCTTTCGGGCGGCTGCCCCGCGGAGCACGTCTCGCGCGGATCGAACGCTCGCCCAACTATCGGGACGGCAGCTTCCGCAACCGGCTCCCGACGCCGCTCTTCACTTCGGAGCGCGGCCGCCTCGGCACGATGCTGGCGATGCTCCTCGGCAAACCGCCGCGCGTGCGGCCCGACGGACCGCTGCCTGTCGTGAAGAGCGACCTTCGGGGGCTGGATCCCGCGCAGGATCTCGTGGTGTGGTTCGGCCACTCGTCTTACCTTTTGCAGGCGGGCGGACGGCGCATCCTCGTCGATCCGGTTTTCTGCTGCGCGGCGCCCGTCTCTTTCGTCAACCGTCCTTTTGCGGGGACCGATGCGTGGACGCCCGACGACATGCCCGCGGTCGACTGCCTCCTCATCACGCACGACCATTGGGATCATCTCGACTACCGGACCGTGATGCGGCTGAAGGGTCGCACGGCCCGTGTGGTCTGTCCGCTGGGCGTGGGGGAACATTTCGAATACTGGGGGTTCGATCCGGCGCGCATCGTGGAGCTCGACTGGGACGAGTCGGCCCTCCTCGAAGCGGGGCTGACGATCCATTGTCTGCCGTCGCGCCATTTCTCGGGCCGCGGGCCGGTTCCGAACCGCACCCTCTGGGCCTCGTATCTGCTGGAGACACCGGCCGGAAAGATCTATGTCGGCGGCGACGGCGGCTATGACGGCCGCTTCGCCCGGATCGGCACCCGTTTCGGCGGCGTGGATCTGGCCATACTCGAAAACGGACAGTACGACGAGGCGTGGAGATACATCCACATGATGCCCCGCTACCTGCTGCGTGCCGTGCGCGAACTCGGTGCCGCGCGCGTGTTGACCGTCCACCACTCGAAATATGCGCTGGCCCGCCATCCGTGGGACGAGCCGCTCGAAAATGCACGCCGTGCCGCGCAGTCGGGCGTGGCGGAGGTGATCGTCCCGGCGATCGGCGAGCTCGTGCCGCTGCGGGATTCGGCGCCGCGGACGTGAAGCGGGGAGGGCCGCTGACCGAACGGACGGATCGGCAGCTTCCGGCTGCTCGACGGGCGATTCCTGCCGGCTGGGGAAGCCTGCCGTACGGCGGCGGAGGGTCGTCCGCATCTTTTCCCGTCGCCCCCCCCTCCCATTGCATTTGCGAACGCGGCGGCCTCGGCATCGTGATCCGAAGTCGCATGTCTTCGCGGAGCGTCCGGCCGTGCACGCCCCTCCTTGTGGCCTGCGGCACTCTTGGCGGAAAACGGCGCGGGCCTGTCTGCGGCGGAATACCCCGAGGCGGGCGGGATGCGGGGGGCTTCCGACCGCGACGCCGGACGCTTCAGCCAACCGCTTTTGCTGCCGTGCGGTGCGGGCGTGCAGCGGCTGCGATGGCACAAAAAGACATAAAATGCCGTTTTCGAGCCTTGTAGTCCAAAAAATAATGAAAAACAGGATAGCGGATGAAAAAAAGTAATATCTTTGTCGCGTTATAGGTTCCGAGGCCGCATCGCCGGCCGGGATTAAAAGGGAAACCGGTGAAAATCCGGTACAGTGCTCGCTGCTGTAAGTCCCCTTCTTCGTAAGAAACGGTTCATCGCACTCTTTGCCACTGGCTCGAAGCCGGGAAGGCGCGGTGAGCGGGACGAGTCAGAAGACCTGCCTTGACGATCGTGGAATTTGTACCTGCGGGACACGGGTGCGAATCGTAACGTACGGTATCCGAATACCCGTTCAGTCGATTCCGCTCATCATTCCCGGAGTAAGCAAATTCGAAACAAAAAGAATTCGGGGTCGGATTATGATTGGTCGGAAACGCATGACATTCATGCCGTCGGGCGGCAGGGCAGATAGGATGGACGGTTCGCAGGCGCTCGTCGCGTCGTCGCTCGTCGTAAATCTCGATCTGCGGCAGGCGCTCTTTCCGCACCCAAAGACTGAAACCGAACGGGTTTCGTTCGGTCGGGTAATTACTTTTCGTTCAACCAATACGTTTATCTAAATGAAAAAAACTTTCCGTTATCTGGCCTTGGCTGTCATGGCGACAGCGGCCGCGGTTTTCACCGCTTGCAACGCGGATTCCGAATGGGCGCAACCGCTCGATTCGGCGACGCCCGAAACGCGCGGCGACGTACAGCCGAACGGCTCGGTGGTCATCACGTTCGAGGATGCCGGAGACTATCTGGCCGGCCCTACGTCGTACGGCGACAATCTTTATTCGGCCTACGAAGGGGGCGAACAGTACACGATGTGGATGGATGTGGACGCATATGCGATCTTCTCGATCAACGAAAATTACGGTACGACGGAGTTCTGGAACGGAGGCATCGCCGTTTCCGACTGGTGCATCCGCCGCAATGTGGACGGCAACACGAAGGACTGGTGGTATTCCTACCTGAACCAGTGCAGCGTCTACAACGTTTCCGTCGGCGCGGATGCGCGCCGGGGCGGTGCGGGTTATGGCGGGTCCGACAATTTCGCCGTCGTTTACGGCTACGTAGACGAGTACAATGCGGCCTACATGAACTATCCCGAGATTTCGTTCGAAGCTCCGGGTACGGTCTCCGACCTTTGGATCTGCAATACGGCCTACACCTACGGTGTGATTATGAACGGCAATCATTGGGACGACGGCGAGGACGACGGCTGGACGGGAACCGCCCGTCCGTTGAAGGAGGTCGTGGACGAGCAGGGCCGGAAAGGCTATCTGCGTGTGGATGCCTACGGGTTCTACGGCGATGAGCCTACGAACGGAGGCGAACCCGTTTCGATCTATCTGGCCGACTACAATGCTTCGGCGACCGGAAACGTCCTCGACACATGGACGGAGTGGAACCTTTCCGCTCTGGGGACGGTCAGCAAAATCAGGTTCAATATCGTGGGGAACGATTCGGGCGAATACGGCCTCAATACGCCGGCTTATTTCTGCTTGGACAATATTCGTTTTACGTTCGAATAACCGTTGTTCGTGCCGGAGAAAATCGGGTTTTCTCCGGCACGTCTTAATTCTCTTCGGAATGAAAAAAATACGTCTCGTTTTCTTTTCTGCGCTGCTGCTGGCGTCGTCCTGCAACAAAGACGACGTAATCGTGGACGACGGGCCGCAGCCGCCCGTGATAACGCTGGATAGCGACACGGGCATCTATACGGTGAAAGTCGGCCGTGAACTGACGATCGCTCCGACGGTGGAGCATGCGGACGACGCGATCGTTACGTGGACGCTCGACAATAAGATCGTAAGCCGGCAGATCGTCTATACGGCGACGTGGAACGAAGTCGGCGAATATTATCCGGTGCTGAGCGTGCAGACCGAGGCCGGCAAGGCCGAGGAAGAGCTGAAGGTCGAGGTGCTGGAACGGACGCCGCCCGTCGTCTCGATCGCCGTACCGCAGCAGGGGCTCAAGGTCGTGGCGAATACCGATTATACGATTGCCCCGACCTTCAAATACGACGATCTGGAGGAGTTTGCGATCGAATGGGTGCGCGACGGCAAGGTCGTGAGCACCGAACGGAGCTATACGTTCCGCGAAGAGGCGCTCGGAACGTATCCCGTTACCATCAACGCCTCGAACATCGACGGGTCCACGACCCGCGAACTGGAGATCGAAGTGGTCGAAACGATGCCTTATGCCGTATCGTTCGGCACGCCGTCTTATTTCCAGAGCTCCACCGACCGTTACACGTTTGCCGGTCGTCCGGTGTATCTGACCCCGCTGCTGGAGTACTTCGACCGTCCGCAGTTCAGTTGGAGCGTGAACGGCGAGCCGGTCGGATGCACGGATGGAACCTATGTCTTCACCCCTCGGGAGAGCGGCGAATACGATGTCGCGGTTTGCGTTACGGAGGGCGGAGCCGCTCCGCAGTCTCTTTCGCGCGACATCGCCCGTGCGGCGACGAGCCTGACGGCGCGGGTCGTGGTGCATTGTGTCCCCGATTCGGAGACCGAGCGCTACCGCCCGGCGGGCAGCGGCAGTTCGAAATATCAGAACGAAGTCTACGAATGGACTCCCGCCCCGGGGCAGTTCATCGGCGAAACGAGCGCCATCGGCGGAATGACGGGGAACGAAACGACGCCCGAAGCGGCCAACGCATGGGCCGAACGGCGGCTGGCGGAGCGTAAGTTCGTGTCGCTCGGCGGCTTCGGCGGTTATATCGTCGTGGGGTTCGATCACAGCATCGCGAGGACGGAGAACGAGTACGATTTTGCCGTCGGAGGCAACGCATTCGCCAGTTCGAACGAGCCCGGCATCGTCTGGGTGATGCAGGATACGAACGGCGACGGCCTGCCGAACGACGAGTGGTACGAACTCCGGGGCAGCGAAAGCGGCAAGGAGGGAACGATCGGGAATTATGCCGTTACTTATTACAAACCTACCGCTCCGAAGATGAACGTCGAGTGGACGGATTCGGAAGGGGAGAGCGGTTGTATCGACTATTTGCAAGCCTATCACCGGCAGGATTACTACTATCCGGCGTGGATTCCCGCGGATGCCTATACGCTGCGCGGTACGCGTCTGCCCTCGAAAAACCGGATCGATCCGGTTACGGGGTATTGGTCCAACGATGCATACGACTGGGGATACGCCGACAACAAGGGGTCCGACAACCTGCCCGGAGGCGATGCCACGGACGGCAGCGGCCAGCGCAACGGATTCCGCATCGCCAACGCCGTTCAGCCCGACGGAACGCCCGTCGACTTGCAGTATATCGACTTCGTGAAGGTGCAAGTCGGGGTGAACGCGAAGAGCGGCTGGTTGGGCGAAATATCCACCGAAGTGTTTTTTTTCGAAGATTTATCCATTCAATAAACAATTCTGAAGATGAAACGATTTTTTACATGCTGGTTTTTTTTACCGTTGCTCGGCTTGTGTTTGGCGGCCTGCTCGGATGACAACGGAACGGAAGTTCCGGCGGATGCGGACGACAATTTCATCACCTCGTTCTGTTTGACGCTCGGCGGCGAAGAATACGCGGCGACGATCGACGGCAACGACATTACGGTAACGGTCCCCTATACGGTTTCGCTTCAGGGGGCTGTGGCGACGGTCGCCTACACGTCTTCCGCAACGATTCTGCCCGACCCGGCGACGGTCGACGAATGGGACGATGAGCAGATTTTCCGCGTAACCTCCTACAACGGCGAGGTGAACGAATATACGTACCGTGCCGTCAAGGAGGAGATCTCCTCCGAAGGCGACGTGGAGCTGAAAACGGCGGCCGACATCGCGGCCTTCGCCGAGGCGGGTACGTCGGTCGTGAAGGGCAATCTCACGATCGGCACGGACGACGGCGAGGAGATCGAGTCCGTCGAGGCGCTGACGAAGATCAAGCAGATCACCGGAAACCTCATACTGAAAAACAGCTTCAAAGCGACCGACCTGACCGGACTGGAGCACGTCGAGACGCTCGGCGGACTCGTCGTCGGATCGGCCGGGACTGCCTCGGAGGCGGAGCTGAATCTGGTAACGATGAATGCGCTCGCCGAAATCACGGGCGACGTCGTCATCCGCAACAATTCGCTCAAATGGATCGAACTGGGAGCGCTGCAAAAGATCGGCGGCGACGTGGTCGTGGCATCGACGGCGCTGGAGAGCGTCGAACTCCCTGCGTTGACCGGGATCGGCGGCGACCTCGACTTGTGCGGCATCACCCAGATCGCATATGACGAATACGGTAACGTGAACATGGGCGGTGCGGTTGCGGAGTTGTCGTTTCCGCAGCTTGCGAAAGTCGGCGGCGTCGTCCGGATCAACTATTTCGCTGCGCTGACCGGAATCTCGCTGCCGGAGCTGTCGGCGGCCGGCGGGGTCGAGATCCCGACGCTGGGACACCTGTTCGAAACGATCGACCTTTCCGCACTGACCGTCGTCGACGAAAGTCTGAAAATCGGAAGCGTACGCACCGCTGGCAAGTTCGCCAGCGATGCCGCGAACAATACGACGCTCAGGACGCTGGGCGATCTTTCGAAGTTGCAGTCGGTCGGCGATTCGCTCAAAATCGAGAACTTCAGCGGCATGACGGAGCTGCCGGCATTCTCCGCGTTGAAATCCGTGCGGGTCCTTTATATCGCTTATGCCGAAAGCGTCGAAAACGACCTCGATTTGTCCTCCGTGGTGTTCCCTGAAGACGGAGCGTTGATTATCAACAATAACTGTTCGATTCCGACGGTCGTCGGCAACGGAGCCATGGCCGGAGACATGATGCTGGAGACGAGCAATCTCGCGGGACCCTCCGTCAAAGGCTTCACATCGGTCAGGAATCTGACCGTTACGGTGAACAACGGAGCCCAATACGATAAATCGGCGACCATTGCCTACGACTTCGAGCGGATCGAGGGTAATGTGGAGATCAATTATCGCGTTCCGATGAATGCAAAGGGACAGAATACGATAGCCTTCCCGAATCTGACGCAGGTCGGCGGAGCTTTCGTCATGCCGCAGCAGGCGACGATGCGATTCAAGAAACTCTCCTGCCCCAAGCTGCAAACGATCGGCGGGCAGTTTTGCATCACCTCACCCGCCGAGGAGTACGATTTCCCCGAGTTGACGACCGTCGGTTGCGCGGACAACGCGGAACTGCTGAAGGTCGAGCGGACTTCGCAAAAGGTTCCGACATACGGAATGATGGACATCACGCTCTACTCGGTCGCATCGGTTTTCGAAATGCCCAAATTGGCGCGTGTGGGAGGTCTGAACGGATTGTATCTGGATTGCTCGAACACCAAAGCGACGACGATCTCGTGTCCGGCCTTGACCGAGGTGGATGAAAAAATCTGGATCTTCGGAAGCACCTCTTCGCTTAAAAATGCGAAGATCACGTCGATAGCTATGCCGAAGCTGGAGAAGGCGAAGGCCGTGTCCATCGAGCGTTTCTCCAAGTTCAGCGATTTTTCTTCGTTCGTCGCCGTCGTGCAGAACGGCAGCGTTACGGCGGAGAACTGGACGGTAACGGACTGTACGGCCTATGCGCCGACCTATGAACAGATGAAGGCGGGACAGGCGCGTCCCGAATGATGGATCGCGGGCGATGAGGCGACTGCTTTTCGAAGCGGTCGCCCGTCCCTTTTTGTATATGAAGCGGACTTTACGACATATTCTGACGCTCGCTGCGTGTCTGGCCGCCTTCGCGGGCTGCATGAAGTGGGACTACGGTACGACGGAGGATTTCCAAGCCTCGGAGCGGGGCCTGTTCATCACCAACGAGGGAAATTTCCAGTACGGAAATGCGTCGCTCTCCTGTTACGATCCGGAGACGAAGCACGTGGAGAACGAGGTTTTTTTCCGCGCCAACGGCTTCAAGCTGGGCGACGTGGCGCAGTCGATGACCATTCGCAACGGCGTGGGCTGGATCGTGGTGAACAATTCGCACGTCATCTTCGCCATCGACGTCGACACCTTCAAGGAGGTCGGGCGCATCACGAATTTCACTTCGCCGCGGTACATCCATTTCCTGTCGGACGAGAAGGCTTATGTAACGCAGCTCTGGGACAACCGCATTTTCATCGTCAATCCCGAGCGGTACGAGATAACGGGCTACATCGAGTGTCCGGGGATGACGATGGAATCGGGCTCCACGGAGCAGATGGTGCAGTACGGGAAGTATGTCTACGTGAACTGCTGGTCGTACCAGAACCGCATCCTGAAGATCGACTCCGAAACCGACGAAGTGGTCGGCGAACTGACGGTCGGCATTCAGCCCACGTCGCTCGTGATGGACAAGAACAACAAGATGTGGACGATCACCGACGGCGGTTACGAAGGCAGCCCCTACGGCTACGAGGCTCCGTCGCTCTACCGCATCGACGCCGAGAAGTTCGAGATCGAGAAGCAGTTCCGGTTCGAGCTGGGCGACTGGCCCTCGGAGGTGCAGCTCAACGGGACGCGCGACACGCTCTACTGGATCAACGACGATATTTGGCGGATGCAGGTGGAGGCGGAGCGCGTGCCGGTGCGTCCCTTCATCGAGTACCGCGACACGAAATATTACGGACTGACGGTCGATCCGCGCAACGGAGACGTCTACGTGGCCGACGCCATCGACTACCAGCAGCAGGGCGTCGTCTATCGCTATACGGCCCGGGGCGAGCTGGTCGATCGGTTCTTCGTCGGAATCATCCCCGGCGCATTCTGTTGGAAATAACGGAGAGAAGCGTATGAGAAAGACCATCCGGATTATCGCAATTCTACTGTTCCCGACGGCGCTGTATGCCCAGAACGACGGCCTGCGGCCCGAAGTCCGGGAGACCGGCGGCCGCCCCGAGAAACAGATCTCCATCCGCGAGGTTTCGATCTGGGGCCGGCGTCCGATGAAGGAGATCGGCATCGAGCGGACGACCCTCGACTCGGCGGTCCTCAAGGAGAACATCGCCCTGTCGATCGCCGACGTGCTGACGTTCAACTCCCCGCTATTCGTCAAGCAGTACGGCCGTGCGACGCTTTCGACGGTCTCGTTCCGCGGCACGGGGCCGTCGCATACGCAGGTTACGTGGAACGGCATGCGCATCAACAACCCGATGCTCGGCATGACCGACTTCTCGATGATTCCGTCGTACTTCATCGACGATGCCTCGCTGCTGCACGGGACCTCGTCGGTGAACGAAGCGGGCGGGGCGCTCGGCGGCGTGGTGAAACTCTCGACCGTGCCCGCCGCGGCCGACGGTTTCGGCCTTCAGTACGTTCAGGGAATCGGCATGTACCGCACCTTCGACGAGTTTCTGCGCCTCACGTGGGGCGATGCGCACTGGCAGGTCTCGACCCGTGCCGTCTATCAGTCTTCGAAGAACGACTACAAGTACCGCAACCGCGACAAGAAGGAGAACATCTACGACGACGACATGCATATCGTCGGTTCGTACTATCCGGTGGAGCGGAACCGCAGCGGTGCGTTCGACGACGTGCACGTGTTGCAGGAGGTCTACTACAACACCGGCCGCGGCGACCGCTTCGGACTGAATGCGTGGTATATCCGTTCGGACCGCGAACTGCCGCTGCTGACGACCGACTATGCCGACGACACCCAGTTCGAAAACCGCCAGCGCGAGCGTACGCTCCGCAGCGTCTTCACGTGGGATCACCTGCGCCGCGACTGGAAGGTGGGCGCACGGGCCGGATACATCCATACGTGGATGGCCTACGACTACCGGCGCGATCCGGGCAACGGCGTGATGACCCCGATGACCCGTTCGCGCAGCCGGATCGACACCTTCTACGGGCAGGCGGCGGGAGAATACGCCGTCGGAAACGAGTGGCTCTTCACGGCCGATCTGGCGCTGCACCAGCACTTCGTCGAGAGTGCCGACAAGAACATCATCCTGCAACAGGGCGACAAGGCGATCGTGGGATACGATCAGGGCCGCGTCGAGATCGATGCCTCCGTGTCGGCCAGATGGCGCCCGGCGGAGCGGCTCGGCATGTCGGTCGTCCTGCGCGAACAGCTCTACGGAACGGAATGGGCCACGGTGCCGGCTTTTTTCGCGGACTATCTGTTGTCGGAGCGCGGCAATGTCGTGGCGAAAGCCTCCGTGTCGCGCAATTTCCGCTTCCCGACGCTCAACGACCTCTACTTCCTGCCGGGCGGGAATCCCGATCTGAAGAACGAAACCGGCGTGCAGTACGAAGCCGGCCTGTCGTTCGCCACGGGCAAAGAGGGGAGCTGGTCGCTCTCGGGTTCGGCTTCGTGGTACGACCAGCGCATCGACGACTGGATTCTGTGGCTGCCGACCACCAAAGGATTCTTCTCGCCCGTGAACATCAAGAAGGTGCACGCTTACGGCGTGGAGGTGCGGGCCGATCTGGCGGTCATGCTCGCACGGGAGCTGAAACTCGATCTGGACGGAACCTTCTCGTGGTCGCCGTCGGTCAACGTGGGCGAGCCGATGTCGCCGGCCGACCAGTCCGTAGGCAAACAGCTGCCCTACGAACCCGAATTCTCGGCCACGGCCACCGGACGTCTCACGTGGCGTTCGTGGGGGCTGTTGTGGCAGTATTGCTATTACAGCGAACGCTACACCATGTCGAGCAACGACATCACCCTCACCGGACGGCTCACGCCCTACGTGATGAACAACCTCTCGCTCGAAAAGGGATTCGCGTTGCGCTGGGCCGATCTTTCGCTCAAGGCGACGATCAACAACCTCTTCAACGAGGAGTATCTCTCGGTCCTCTCGCGTCCCATGCCCCGTATGAACTGCGAATTTTTCCTGAGCATCAAACCCAAGTGGGGAAGAAACCGATAACGATTCCATAACCGACGACAAATGAATATGAAACGATTGCATTTCCTCTTTTTTTCAGCCGCGGCCCTGCTGCTCGCAGCCTGCGGAAGCCGGAGCGCGGCTTCGCTCGACGATTTCACGGTCGCGGTCTATACGCCGTCCCACGCCTCGGGTTTCGAGATTGTCGGGGCCGAGGGGCAGCGGAGTACGATTCTCAGGGTCTTCGATCCGTGGCAGGGAGCCGAGCGGACCGAAACGATGCTCTTCATCGCCCGCGACGGAGAGCGGGCCCCCGAGGGATTCGAAGGCCAAACGGTCGCAGCCGGGGCGCGCCGCATCGTCTGTATGTCTTCGACCCATGTGGCGATGCTCGACGCACTGGGCGAGGCCGACCGCGTGGTGGGTGTCTCGGGCCGGGACTATATATCGAATGAGTATGTCGCCGCGCATCCCGACGCCGTGGCCGACATCGGCTTCGACGGCAACATCGACTACGAACGGCTGCTCGCGCAGCGTCCCGATCTGGTACTGCTGTTCGGCGTGAACGGCGCCAGCGGCATGGAACCCAAACTGCGCGAAATGGGCATCCCGTTCTGCTACATCGGGGAGTATCTGGAGGAGTCGCCGCTCGGCAAGGCCGAGTGGCTGGTGGCCGTGGCGGAGATCGCCGGCATCCGCGAGCGGGGCGAAGCCGTATTCGCACCGATTCCGGATCGCTATGAAGCGCTGAAGAAGAAGGTCGCGGCGGTCGGAGCCGAACCGAAGGTAATGATCAACGCCCCCTACGGCGACTCGTGGTTCATGGCCTCGACCGAAAGCTACGTCGCACGCCTCATCGCCGATGCGGGCGGGGATTACATTTACAAAACGAACACGTCGAACCGTTCGCTTCCGATCGACCTCGAAGAGGCCTACGTGCTGGCTTCCAAGGCCGACGTATGGGTCAATGCGGGCAGCTTCCGGACGCTCGCCGAGTTCCGCTCCCGGCTGCCGAAATTCGCCGGCGTTCCCTGCGTCCGCCGGGGCGAGGTCTACAACTGCGACAAGCGGACGAATGCCGCCGGAGGCAACGACTACTGGGAGTCGGGCGTGGTGCGCCCCGATGTCGTATTGCACGACCTGATCGCCGTATTCCACCCCGAAGCGCTCGATGCCGCCGACCGGGAGATGTACTACTATCGGAAGCTCGAATAGGGCCGGCGGGCATATCGGGCGGCGCGAACCGGCTTCGTCCGCTTCGGGCGGTTCGTGCGATCGAAGAGCGGGCGAAGGAAGAATGGCTGTCCGACGAGGCTTGGACAGCCCTTTCTCGTTCGCACCGTCTGTGCAATCGTGCGGCGGAAATATTCGGCTATCGTGCAATAGACCCTTCGTCCGTCGGTTTCCGGCACCTTGTCCAGCGTTACGGGAACCTCCAATGCTTCGAGCCGTTTGATGTGTTTGTCGTATTTCTCGATTTGCTCGAAAATCCGCAGCTGAACGGCGGGATTTTGGGTTTTCGGTGTTTGGGTGTCGAAATCCCAATCGTCGGCGGGGATATTGATTCCCGTGCTTACATGGCGGCTGCGGCGATTGACGGTAAAACGCAGGTAGATGCTCGTGGTGCGGTTTTGATTGATGCGGTCTTTTCTGCGAATGGCATTGATGCTGACACTCATAACGTTGCGTCATTGTGCAGACAAGCGCGAGCGGTGTTGTACCGCCGTAAAACACGGTTAAACAAATGGTAAAACAATCTTCGGAAAACGGCGCGAAAAAGGCATTACGGGGAGTGTTATTTCGCATCCGCAAAAAGAAAAAACGAGCGACAATCCATTGACTATCACTCGCTTGCCGAGAGCGGAAAACGGGACTCGGACCCGCGACCTCAACCTTGGCAAGGTTGCGCTCTACCAACTGAGCTATTTCCGCGATTTCCGCGGCCTGATCGGAGAGACCGCTCCGGGACTGCAAATATAGGTCGAAAATTTCATTCTGCAAAATTTTTTTTATTTTTGTTTCTGAAAATCTGTGTTTCCTATGGAAGAATTCACGCTGACCACTCCGGCGCTGCTTTTTTCGGCCGTCTCGCTCATTCTGCTCGCCTATACGAACCGTTTTCTGGCCTATGCCCAACTCGTGCGCACGCTCCGCGAGCGTTACCGCGAAAACCCGTCGCGCGTAACACGTGCGCAGATCGACAACCTGCGCCGGCGTCTGCATCTCACGCGGACGATGCAGATACTCGGCGTTACGAGCTTGTTCCTCTGCGTGGTAACGATGTTTATGATCTACATCGGATTATCGGCTGTTTCGGCCTATGTTTTCGGCGTCGCGCTGGTATGCCTGATCGGGTCGCTCGGAGTCTCGATACGCGAAATTCAGATTTCGGTGCGGGCGCTGGATCTCCATCTGCACGATATGGAGGAGCGTTGAACGGCGGCGGCCGAAGATGCAGTGACCGAGTACCACTGCATCTTCCCTTCCCTTAACCTGCTCGCAGTGCCGAATCTTCGGCTGAACACTTTTCACGCAGGCAAAGATGCCCCGAACGGATCGCATCCGTATGTCGATGCGGTGCCGGTCGTGTGAAAAGCGGAAACGAGGCGCTCCGCAGAGGTTCCTTCTGATGATTTCACCCCTGCCGGAACGAATTCTGACAGGGGTGATTTTCGGTTTCCGAGGCTTTTCGGATGATTTCTCTGCTGTTCCTCAGGCCGCCGGATGTTTTTCCGCGGCGGATTCGGCGGCGCTGTCTTTGTGTGCGAGGAAGTAGTGCTGCGATTTGAGCAGGTTGCGCGCCTGAAGGATCATCGTCTTGGTCTCGTTGAGGATCGTGAGGTAGAGCAGGCCGGCTTTGGTGCTGGAGGCCGGATCCCGCTGGATGCGGACGAGCTGGCTCTTGGTGGCTTCCACGAGCGTGTCGAACAGCGCGTCGCGCATTTCGAGCACCAGATCCATGTCGGAGAAATCCTTGGTGCGCAGCATCTCGTTGATCTTGTCGAAGATGGCCTCCACTTCGTCGTTCACGCGCATGAGGTCTACGATCTGTTCCTTGGAGAGCCCCGCGTGGTTGTTGTCGATGTGCCCGAAGGCCGGGCGGGTGATGTGTATGAGCGCCTTGGTCGCTTCGGAGAGGTAGTCGGCCACCTGTACGTAGAAGTGTCCGGTGTCGATGTCGTTCTTCTGCAGGCGGCGGAGCGTCGGCATGATGCCGTATTTCCGGCGGCGGGCCTCTTCGAACAGCGCGTCGGAAGCGGCGACCATCTCTTTGAGCACTTTGCGGTTCTCCTTGAAGACGGCCACCAGCGTGCGGTTGTAGATCTTCGTAACCTGCTCCATCGTCGTGCAGACCTCCTCGACGCAGCCGTAGAGCACGTCGTCGGTCGTCTCGGAGGCGGTGATGACGGGTTTGGTGGCGGAGACGGTCTTTTCGACGGCGGGACTCTTGCGGTGGCTGCGGATCAGCATCCATGCGCAGAGTGCCGTCAGGGCGATCGCTGCGATCCAGCCGCCCCACAGCAGGAGGGCCGTAACGGCCAGTGCGATGAGGAAACCGCCGAGCGCCGTAACGAACCAGCCCGAAATGACGGCCATGACGCCCGTGATGCGGTATACGGCGCTTTCGCGGCCCCACGAACGGTCGGCCAGCGACGAACCCATGGCCACCATGAAGACGACGTAGGTGGTCGAGAGCGGCAGTTTGTAGGAGGTGGCGATCGAGATGAGGATGGCCGAGGCCGTGAGGTTCACCACGGCCCGGATCATGTCGTAGGGGGCCGACGAGCGCTCTTCGGGGGGCAGCTGTTCGAACCGCCGGTCGATGGCGGCCTGTATGCGCGCGGGGACGATTCCGCTCCAGAGGTTGTTGAGTACGAGCGTCGAGCGTACCAGACCGCGCGAGAGAAAGGTCGAGCCGAAGCGTTCGTCGCCTTCGTGCTGCGAAGCGAGCGAGAGTTCGGTCTCGGTTACATGGCGCGATTTCTTGGAGAGGAAGAGCGTGAGGATCATCACGATGCCGGCGCCGAGCAGCAGCAGGAAGTTGGCCTGCGCGGGGTGCATGAGCTGCCCCATGAGAATCGATTCGCTGCCGGCCTCCTGTGCGATGCGGTAGGAGTCGTAGCCGGCCAGCGGCACGCCGATGAAGTTCACCAGATCGTTGCCGGCGAAGGCGAGGGCGAGGGCGAAGGTGCCGGCGAGGATGGTGATGCGGATGATGTTGAGGCGCAGCAGTTGGAATACCCGCAGCAGGAGCGAGCAGACGATCCACAGGCCGAAGAGCGTGAGGAAAACGTGCTCCTTGACGTAGGCGAGGATCCCGTCGGGGATCAGTCCCGAGTTGTTGAGCCCCTTGAAGAGGGCGAAGTAGAGGATGCCGGCGAACGAAATGCCGCACCACAGAGCGCCGTAGCGGCGGAAAACGGGAGCGTAGCGGAACGAAAAGATGAGACGCGAAACGTACATGAACAGCGTGCCGGCCGCGAAGGCGAGCGCCACGGAGAGCAGGATGGCCGAGATGATGACCATCGCCTTGCCCGAGTTGATGAACTGCGACAGATCGGCGAGGTGGACCGACGGATCGACGGCGATGCGGTGGAGGGCCGCTGCGACGGCGGCGCCCAGCAGCCCGAAGACCATCGACACGGTGGTCGAGGTAGGCAGGCCGAGCGTGTTGAAGATGTCGAGCAGGATCACGTTGCCGAGCATCATGCCCAGAAAGAGCATCATGATCTCGCCGTAGGAGAATTGCGCGGGGTAGAAGACGCCGCTGCGCGCCACCTCCATCATGCCCGAGGAGGTGAGGGTGCCGACCAGAATGCCCGCGGCGGCGACCGAGAGGATCACTTTGCGGGGTGCGACCTTCGAGCCGAGGGCCGAATTGAGGAAGTTGACCGCGTCGTTGGCCACGCCGACGACGATGCCCATCACGGCGAGCAGGCCGAGTACGACGACCGAAAAGGTGAAGATTGGACTCATACGCTCTTTATAGTGGTAGTGTTTGGTTGCCGCAAAGGAACGAAACGGATGTTACAAAGAGGTTACGGGACGGTTACGGCTGTGCGAAGGTTGCCCGTGTGCGGGAGGGGCGGGGCATCGTCCGTGCCCCTCGGGCGGCGGCCCGCCGGCGGCGCAGTCCGGTTCCGGCAGGGCGTGCCGAACGACGGTCGGCACGCCCCCTCCCTGCCGCCCTCCTCTTTCGGCGAAACCTGCGGTTCCGGGAGGGGCGGCGGTTTCCCGTACTTGGCCGGCGATCGCCCGGTTCGGCTGCGGCTCTCTTGCGTCGTCTTGGGGCGGTGTGATTCGGCGCGGCGGCTCGTGAGGTTCCGGCCGCGGCCGGAGTGTGCGGCCGGACGGGTGTTGCGGAGTGCGTCATCCGGCTGCGTCCGGGGTGTGCGGGGCTGCGGCCGATTGCGCGGGCTGCGACCCATCGGCCGACCCGGAGAGCGGTGCGGCCGGACCGGGTGAGGATCGTCGGTTTCGCAGCTGGCGTCCGTGCTGCGGGCAGCGGCGGGCGGACCCGCAGCGAACCCCGTCTGCCGGCCGCTCACTCGGTCCGCAGACGCAGCACGCGGCGGTCGCAGGTGTAGCTGGTGAAGATGCCCAGCGCGCCGCGGATGTTGCCGTGCAGCGGCGTGGGCGGGATCAGCGGATCGCGGTTGGCGGCCTGCGCCTCCTTGACCGAGAGCTGGTAGAGATAGCCTTCGCGCGTCAGGCGCTTGAGCTCCACGGCCACGCTGTCGAGCGGGGCGCCCAGCCGTGCTTCGGAGGGGATGTCGTAGTGCTGGCTGACCGGCCCGGATTCGGTGTATTCGCGGAACAGTCGGTCGTCCGACAACACGCGGCCGCCGTCGCCCCAGCCCGTTACGGAGAGGATGAAACAGCGTTCGGGCGAGCGGCCCTCCGCCTCGTTCGCCTCGGGACGGTATGCGGCCGTGAGCCGTCCCGCCTCGATGCGCACGTCGTCCAGCTCGGCTTGGGGTGGGATGGCCGTCGAGGCGGCGATGAGGGTGCCGTCGGGGGCCGTCATCCGCAGCCGCACGCTGTCGGCGGCCGCAGGGTCGAAGCGGCGCGACGAGGCGTAGTTGTAGATGTAGCTTCCGTCGTGGTAGAGGCTGTGCAGGAGCCGGAACTCTTCTCCGGCGGTGATCCACGTCTCGAATTCGAGCGAATAGTCGAGATACTGGTCTTGGTCGATGGGGGCGATGCGCGTGGCCGTGAGGCAGAACAGTTCGTCCGGCACGCAGTAGCACTCGACGAAGTAGCCCGCGTCGGCTCCCATGTGGCGCAGATCGAGGTCGTAGCCTTTGTGGCAGCCCGCAGCGAGGAGGGCCGCCCACAGAATCGTCAGTCGTTTCACCATGTCAGCGAGAGGGATAGATAGGGTATGACGGGCAGCAGCACCCGGGCCCGCGGAACAAACCGCGTGTAGTAGGTGTCGCGCGATTCGGCGCGGAACTGCACGTAGGAGGCGTTCGCCCGGTTGTAGGCGTTGTAGACGCCCGCGTGGACCGTCAGCGCGAGCCGCTGCCACGGACGGGTGTAGGCCACGTCGACGTCGAGCCGGTGCGTGGCGGGCATCCGGAAGTTGTAGCGTTCGCGGTAGACCGGCACGAATACGGGGTCGTTCTGCGGATTGTGGATGTCGTGCGCCACGGCCACGCCGACGGGGAAGGTCGTGTAGGTGCCCGACTGATAGCTCCACATGAAGGCGAGGGTCCAGCGTTCGGCCGGTTTCCACGAGAGGTTGGCCTTCACGTTGTGGCGGATGTCGAACGGCGGCCGGAAGCGCCTGCCTTCGTTGACGGCGTCGAACCGGCGCCACGAATCGGAGAGGGTGTAGTTGGCGCGGAAGTACCACGGACCGCGGTCGTACATGAGGTCGAACTCCACGCCCCGCGCTTCGCCCGAACCGTCGATCAGCAGCCCCGTCAGTTCCGTCTCGGCCGAGAGCATCCGCGAGCCGAAGTCTTTGGCGTGGTACATCTTGCGATAGAAAAGCGCAGCATAGAGATACCATGCCCGTCCGGCCTCGACGTCGGCGCCGACGGAGATCTGGTCGCACTCGGCCGGGGGCAGGCCCGCTTCGAGCGGCCGCAGGATGTCGAGCGGACTGCGGCTGTTCATCACGGAGAGTACGGCCGTGTACTGCGCCGTGCGGGCATAGTCGGCCCAGATATTCCAGCGCCCGGGCGAATAGCGGAGCCTCAGGCGCGGCGCGCAGCGCGTGTAGCGGCCGTCGCCGTCGTAATGCTGGAGGTTGAGGCCGCCTTCCGCATGCAGTTCGCCGGCGATGCGGCCCCGGGCGGAGAGCCAGCCGCTCCACAGACCGTATTCGGCGTCCTCTCTTCGGCCGTTGAAGCGGGTGCGGAACGCCGCGTATTCGAACTCCGCGCCTGCGGAGAGCTCCCACGATCCGGTGCCGATCCGGTGGCCGTATTCGGCGCCCGCCGTGGCGAAGCGCTCGGCGTTGTCGTAGTCGGTCGTTACCTGCTGCTCCGAATCGCCTTCGCTGTGCCGTCCCCGAAAGGCGGCCCGCAGGCTCAGGCGGCTTTCGCCGGTGCGGCGGCTGAAGCGCACGTTGCCCGATGCGGTCTGCCACCGGAGCGGGAAGGCGCCGCGGTCGATGCGGAGGCGGTCGGCGGAGTAGAGCCCGAAGGCGTCGAAGCTCCAGTGCGGGCCCAGCGGCACGCGCAGGGCGGCCGTAACGTCGCCGAACGAGTAGTCCGGAATGTCGCTCTCTTCGTCTATTCGGTTGTAGAGCCGCGTGAGCAGCTGCAGATAGGAGAGCCGTGCGGAGACGGCCAGAACCGTCCCGCCGCGTCCGGAAACGCGCAGCCGCAGAGCCGACGAGAGCAGTCCGAGGTCCGCCTCGCCGCGGCAGAGCGAATCGCGTTCGAGCGTCGGCTGCAAATCGACATAGGCCGCCAGCGACCCGTTGTAGCGGGCCGGGAAGCCGCTTTTGTAGAGCACCGAGCGACCCAGTACGAACGGGTCGAAGGTCGAGAGGATGCCCGTGAGGTGTTCGGGGCTCACCACGGGCGAGCCGTTGACGAAGCAGGTGTTCTCGTCGCTCGCGCCGCCGCGCACGTAGAGGCCCGCATCGAGCGCCGAGGTGGTCGCCACGCCGGGCAGCGTGGCGAGGTACTTCATCACGTCCTTCTCGCCCAGCAGCGTGGGGATGCGTTCGAGCGCGCTGCGCGTGGCGATGCCGGCCGCGGCGGAGCGGCGTCCGGCGATCTGCACCTCGGCCGCTTCGTGCGTGGCGTATATGACACTGTCGGCCTGCTGCGCCTGCGTCTGTGCTTGTATCCGCGCGAGCGGCAGGGCGAGAGCCAGCATCAGGAGGTATCTCATAGGTCGGGGTCGAATACGGGGAATGGAACATCCGGCATTCGGACCGGACGTTCCATTCGCTTCAAAAGGGTTTGTCAGGGTCTATTTCTTTTTCGTGTAGGTGAATTTGAAGAGCGTGGCGACGCTGCCGTTGACCGGAAGGGTGTATCCCGAATCGCTGTCCGTGCTCTCCTGCCAATAGCCGTTCTGGTCGTAGTACCCATCCTCGCTTTCGCCCGTCCGGAAATCGCCGAGGCTGAGGATACCCTTCATCGTGGTCGGATAGCCGCCTTCGTTGAAATCGGAGAACGAGGTCATCAGACAGCTTCCGTGGCCGGCCCAAGCCACCTCGTTCAGTGCGTTGGTCGGGTTGGCGGCCTCCATCAGCGGGCTGAAAGCCGTGAAGGTGTGGTTCATGAAGTTCTTGAGCGCATAGTCGTAACCGAATTTCGCCAGCGTGGTGTTGTCCGGAGCGTATGCGATCTTGGAAACCAGACACCCCAGCGTCTTGTCGTACTCGGTGTAGCGGTAGGCGAGGCCGAGTTCGCAGAAGATGTCGTCGTACTGCTCGTCCTTCTTCCCGAGTTTCGAAGCGCTCACCTGAAGTTCGGTGGGGTTCTTCTTGCTGTCGTACACGAAGCGGGCCACTCCCTGCGCCTGTTCGTAGGGTACGTCTATCGTCTCGATCTTGCCGTCGGCGTTGTAATTGAATTGCAGCAGGTCGGTCTTCTCGCCGTCTTCGAATACCTGAAGCTTGTCCAAGCGGCCGTTCTTCATCGTGATGAAGCACAGGTCGTAATTCTCGCCGTCGCCGCCGATGCCGTTCATCTGGTAGTCGTCGCCCGAGTAGACGTATTTCACCGACACGCTGCCCATCGCGTCGCCCTGCGCATAGGTGGTCATGCGGCGGATGAGGAATTTGTAGCTGCCGTTGCCGCCCGTGGCGTCGTAGGTCTCCGAAGCCTCGGTCAGCGCATAGTCGTTCACGCGGTTGCCCGAGATTTCGTCGACGGCAGCGCCGGCCGTGTAGGGTTTGGCCGGATAGCTGTAAGAGTAGCCGGGAACCTCGATGCCTTCGATCCATTCCTCGTACATGTCGATTGTGAAATCGACGTAATGGGTCTCTCCCGCTTCGTCCTGATAGGCATCGCTGCGAACCGTCATCTGCGCCAGATCGTAGGCGGACATGCCGCGGGTGTCGGGGCTTACTGCATCGCCGTCATCCCCGTAGTCGGTATCGTCCTTGTCGAACGAGTCGGGGGCGACAGAGGTGTGCACCTTGTAGTCCGATCCCGATTTCACGACGCGGTAACGGGCCGTCTGTTCCGCTCGTGCGAGCGAAACGAACTGGTAGTAGTAGGGGGCGCTTCCGTTGTCGAACACCTTGTAGAGGGTGTTGCCCCGTACGAACCATGCCTCGCCGTAGGTGTTTCCGACCATCTTCTCGATGAAGAGTTCTTTCCGGTCGCCGGCCTCGTATTCGTGGTTGGCGAACTCGTGGCTGCCTCCGATTTGGTCGTAAATATCGTCGTTGGGGAAGAGCTTGTCGAAGATCTGCGTCGCGGACAGGGTTTGAGCCTCGTTGTAGAGCCATCCCGGGATGCCGTAGCCCGACGAGGGGTTGTAGATTGCGGTCGATTCGATGTCCGTAACTTGATTCTGCTTGGCATAGTAGGTCGCCGTGCGCGTGGCGATCTTGCCGTCGGCGTTGTAGGTGAACTTCACGTCGGCCGATTTTACGGGGGCGTTGAGCAGCGTCTCGTAGTAGGCGATGCTCGTCATGCGGTTCTGGTCGTCGTAGGTCAGCTGTGCGAAGGGCAGGTCGCCGTTGAGGATGCTCGCCAGCAGATAGGCGCCGTTGAGATCTTCGAGCCGGTTGCCGATCAGCTCCTCGCCGTCGGTGCTCAGCGCGTATTCGTATTTGGTGCCGTCGGTGAGCGTGATCGTCAGGATGCCCGTTTCGGGATCGTACGAGGTCGACTGGATGCCCGTACCGGTATCGCCCTTGTCTCCCTTGTCGCCTTTGTCGCCCTGATCTCCTTTGTCGCCTTTCGCACTGACGCCGGTATCCTCGCCGCCGACCCACCAGTTGCCGTTCGAACCGACGGTCGGAATCTGAGCCTCGGCCGAGACGCCGAGATCCTCGCCGTTGACCCACCAGTTGCCGTTCTCGCCGATCGTGGGGACGATGTTGTCGGGCGTGGCGGTCGTCAGCACGGTGCCGTCGCCGAAGGTGAGGGTCATCTGTCCGTCGGCGAAGGCGACGTTCGTAATTTTGGCGTTGTTTTCAAGCTGCGCCTTGAGCGCGGCGATCTGCTCTTCGAGCTCGGCGATGCGGGCGTTGTCCTTTTCCGTATCGTCCGTACACGAACCTGCGCCTGCCGCGAGCAGACACAAGCCCAACATGAAGAATAGTTTTTTCATCTTTGCTGTTATTTATTGGAATTGTTCTTGCGGTTACAATCGTTCTTGCGGTCTATTTGATCGACACCAGTCCCAGACGGATGGCCTGCACGACCAGCTCCGCCACGTTGTGTACGTCGAGCTTTGCGAGCAGGTTGCGTCGGTGGGTCTCGATGGTGTTGTCCGACAGGCAGAGCAGGTCCGCGATTTCGTTGGTGTTGTAACCCTTGACGATGGCTTGCAGCACTTCCGTTTCGCGGCGGCTGAGCAGCGATCCCCCTTCGCCCTCGTGTTCGGCGCGGCGGCAGAGCTTCAGCAGCCGGTTGTCGAGGTAGCGCTCGCCCTCGATGACGCAGGCCAGCGCGCGGCGCAGCTCCTCCACGCCCGAGGATTTCGAGACCACGGCATGAGCGCCGCTCTCGCTGAGCCGGCGGATGGTCCACAGCTCTTCGTGCATCGTGTAGACGATGATGCGCGTGGCGGGCGAGACGGCCCGTATGCGCTCGATGAGTTCGAATCCCGAGCAGCCGGGCAGTTCGATGTCGGAGATACACAGATCGAACGGACGGCTTTCGATCTGCCGGATGGCATCGTCCCCCGAGAGGGAAGCGACGATGGTGCCGACACGGGGTATCAGTTCGACGATCCGTTTCATTCCCTGCAACACAATTTCGTGATCGTCTACCAATAGTACACTCAGCGACGGTTGGTTCATTCGGGTATCTTGGTTTTGAAGGCAAAGGTAGTCCGATCCCGTTAAACTTTTTTCACGGATTTCCGTGAAAATCCCCCCCCCGGAAAACAGGAGCGTTATTTTGTGGATTTATCCTTGGGTATCAATGCGGTATGCGGACTTCGACCGTGGTGCCCGACGTGTCGGAGACGATCCGGAGCGTTCCGCCGATGCTGCGGACGCGGTCGGCGACGGTGCGGGTGCCGATGCCGCGGCCGCCGTGCGCCGGGTCCATCCCGTGTCCGTCGTCGCGGACGGTGAGGAGGTATTCGCGGCCCGTGTCCGAGAGGGCGATGTCGATGCGATGCGCCGCGGCGTGTTTGACGGCGTTGCCCACCGTCTCCTGCACGATGCGGTAGAGCTCGTAGCCCACCTCGTCGGGCAGCGACGACCAGTCGGTCGCTGCGTCCGAGGCGTACTCCACCGTGGTGCCGTGCGTCTGGCCGAGGCGCGCGGCGAATTCGGCCAGTATCTCGTCCACCGAGGCGTGCTGGAAGCGGGGCGGCATCAGCGTGTGCGACATGGTGCGCACCTCCTCGCGCATGCGGCGCAGCAGGGCCAGCGTGCGGATGCGGTTCGGGTCGTCGGGCAGCAGCTCGCCCAGATGGAGTTCCATCCCGAACAGATCGTTGCAGATGCCGTCGTGCAGCTCTTTGGCCATGCGTGCGCGTTCGTTTTCGAGACCGCCGATGTAGTTGCGGGCCAGTTGCAGGTCGACCTGCTTGCGGAAGTCGTCGTACTCCCGCTTTTGGCGTCGGCGCTCCTCTTCGAGTCGCCGGGCGCGGTGCTGCGTGCGCCGGTAGCGCAGATAGACGACCAGCAGCACGAGCCCCAGTGCGAGCGAGCAGCCGGTGAACCAGATCGTCTTGCGCATCATCCCGTTCTTTTGGGCGAGCGCCTGACCTTCGAGCCGTGCGATCTCCAGCTCTTTCTCCTGCGTGCGGTATTTGACGGTGAGGTCCGAGAGCTGCTGCTGGATGCCGTGGGCCGTGAGCGAGTCCTGTATGCGGCAGGATTCGCTCAGCGCCTCGAAAGCCTCCTCGTACTGTCCGAGACCGGCCCGGTCGCCGGCGATGGCGCGCAGCAGCGTGGGCGTCGGCGTGTGGGCGTTCTCCCGTTGCAGGGCCAGCAGCCGGCGGCGGATGGCGAGGCTCTCGGCATGACGTCCGTACCGGCTCAGCAGATTGCCCTGTAATTCGAGGAAGCCCAATGCCTCGACGCTCCGCTCGGAGACTTGCGGGAGCAGCTTCTCGCCGACGGCGAGGTAGCGGGCGACCGAGTCGCGCCGGCCCTGCCGGTCGAAGCCCGACACGAGCGGGGCGAGACACTTCAGGGCGAGTTTCGGAGTGCCCAGCTTCTGCGCTCGGCGGAAGCTCCGGCGCAGAACGCCGATGCCTTCGTCGAGGCGGTCCAGATGGATCAGCGCGGAGGCTTCGACGCTGCGGTTGTAGAGCTCCTGTTCGAAGTCTCCGCAGCGGACGGCTGCGGCGGTGCCTCGCCGGGCGTATTCGACCGTTTCGCCGTAGCGCCCCAGAGCGCTGTACAGGACGGCGATGTTGCCGTAGAGATTGGCCGCCGACGCATCGTCGCGGCTGCGTTCGGCGCAGATCAGCCCTTTCCGGTAGTACTCCAGCGCTTCGTCCGTGCGGTCCTGCCTGCGCAGGGCGACGCCGAGTGCGCTGTACACTGCGATGAGCCCTTCGTCGAAGGCGAGCCGTTCGCCCGCGGCGGCCGCTTCGCGGAAGAGCCGTTCGGCCTTCCGCACGTCGCCGTCGTTCAGGGCCGTTACGCCCAGATCGTTCAGCAGGCGCAGGGCCGTGATGCCGCGTTCGCCGCCGTTGGCCGCCAGACCTTTTTCGGCATAGAAGCGCGAGGAGTCGTTCGAGCGATAGCACCAGTATTCCGCCAGATCGGCGCAGGCATTCGCCAGCGAGTCGTCCGGCGTCCGGCGGTGCAGGGCGATCCGCTGCCGCAGGCGGTCGCGGAGCGAGTCCAGTTCGGCGTCGGGCGCCGCGGCTCGTGCGGTCGAGGCGAAGAGCAGAAAGGCGAGAAGGATTCGTTTCATACGGGTCGTTTTGAGCGGTCGGTCTGCAAAAATAGCAAAATAAACCCGAATAATGCCCCGTATGGCTGTCGAATGTGTCTTTTATGCGCGTTTGGAGAGGGTGAAGCGGAATTCGAGGCCCCCTTTGTCGCGGTTGTGCGCTTCGATCGTGCCGCCGTGGAGCATGACGGCGTTCTTGACGATGGCGAGCCCCAGTCCCGTGCCGCCCATCTTGCGCGAGCGGCCCTTGTCGACGCGGTAGAACCGTTCGAAGATGTGGGGCAGGTGCTCTTCGTCGATGCCGATGCCGTTGTCGGCGAAACGGAAAAAGTAGCGTTCGTCGTCCTCGCCGGCGAGGTCGATGAAGATGTCGCGCCCCGAGGAGTAGGCCGTGGCGTTGTCCGCGAGGTTGCGGAAGACGGACCCCAGAAGCGCCGCATTGCCTTCGACGACGACGGGCCCCGCGAAGTTGCAGTGTACGCGCATCCGCCGCTCTTCGGGCAGCAATTGCACGTCGGACTGGATTTCGGCGACGATTTCGTTGAGCGAGACCGGTTCTTTCGAGATGAGCTGGCTCGCCTCGTCCATGCGCGTGATGGTCGCCACGTCGGTCAGCAGACGCCGCAGCCGCTCGGTCTGCGCGAGGCTCTTTTCGAGAAAGGCGGTCCGCTGCGGAGCGGCCATCCCGGGGTTGGCGAGGATGGTTTCCAGATAGCCCTGAATCGAAGCGACAGGCGTTTTGAGCTCGTGGTTGATGTTGTTGGTGAGCTGTTTCTTGATGCGGATCTTCTCCTGCTCCTCGTGCAGGGCGGCGGCGTGTTCGCGGTCGCGGTCGGCCGTGGTGCGTTGCAACTGGGCGTAGAGCCGGACGATGTTGGCCGAGATGTCGCCCAGTTCGTCGTGCGGGAAAGCCTCCGCGCCGCCGATTTCGTCGCCCCGTTCGGCTTGTTCGGCGAACTCCTTGAGCCGCACGATGTTGTGCCCGAGACGGCGGGTGGCGAAGTAGCCTGCCACGCTCATCAGCAGGGTGATGCCGAGCATGAACCGGAGGAATGCGCGGTCGGCCGAGAGCACCTCGTGCAGCGGCAGCGAATAGGGCACGGCCGTGCGTACGATGCAGCGCTCGCCGCGCATGGCCGAATAGAAATAGGTGTCGTGCGTGCTCTCCGAGAGGCGCCGGATGGTGTAGCCCGTGCCGTCGGCGAGCGCCTGTGCGATCTCGGGGCGGCCGAGGTGGTTGGGGAGCGAGGCGAGGGCCTCCGGCGGCTCCGCGGAGTCGTAGACGACGCTCCCCGCGGGATCGAGCACCGTGATGCGCAGGCCGCGGAAGTCGTCGCGGTGGCGGGCGGCGAACGCCTCGGGCGTCGTGCCCTCGTCGAGCGCGTCGAGCAGCCGCAGGTTGAGCAGTTGGAGACGTGCGTTGAGGCTTTCGGCCTTGAAGTGTTTCTCGCGGCCGTACTGGAACGCGATGAAACACCCCACGAGCACCCACGAGAACGCGAGCAGCAGCAGGAACAGCCGCCTGTGGAAAGAGAATCTACGCTTCAAATCCATAGCCGTAGCCGAGGCGTGTAACCACGTGTTCGCCGTAGGGGCCGATCTTGCGTCTCAAGCGCGTGATGTTCACGTCGATGGTGCGGTCGAGGACGATCACCTCGTCGCTCCACACGCGGCGGAGGATCTCTTCGCGCGAGAAGATCTTGCCCGGATTTTTCAGGAAGAGCGCCAGAATCTCGAACTCCTTCTTGGTGAGTTTCACCTCCGTGCCGTCGAGCGTGCAGATCTTGCGCTCCATGTCGATCCGCAGGGTGTCGTAGCCGATCGTCTCGGCGGCCGGCGTCTGCTGGCGGGTGCGGCGCAGGACGCTCTTCACGCGGGCCAGCACCTCGCGCACGGAGAAGGGCTTGGCGATGTAGTCGTCGGCGCCGAGGTTGAGGCCGGCGACCGTGTCGTCCTCGGTGTCCTTCGCGGTGCAGAAGATGATCGGCACGGAGGCCGTCGCCGGGTCGTCCTTGAGGATCCGGGCCATGCGGAAGCCGCTCATCTCGCCCATCATCACGTCGAGCAGAATGAGCGAGTAGCGTTCGGGCCGGAGCGCGAGCGCCTGCTCGGCGCTGTTGGCCGTGTCGACCTCGTAGCCCTCGACTTCGAGGTTGAACTGGAGGATTTCGCACAGGGACTCTTCGTCGTCCACTACCAGAATCTTCTGTTTGCCCATAAATACGGTATCGGTTTTTACGCGGTTCAAAAGTACGCAACAATCCGCCTCGTGCGACCGTGCGCATCCACATTTAACCGAAATGTAACAGTGCCGGCGAAGCCGCTGCGGAGGCTTCCGTCCGTGTCTGCGGCGGGGCGGCGGGGTTCGGCGGGCGGCGGCGGGGCCGGATCACTCGCCGAGTACCTCCATCTGCTGCCGGACCGACTCTTCGTGGATGGCTTGCAGGACGGCGCGCATGAAGGCGCCGTCCATTCCCAGCTTTTCGGCTTCGGCCGCGCGGCGGGCGAGGAGTTCGTCGTAGCGCAGGGTTTGCAGCACCGGCATGGAGTGCTCCCGCTTGTACTGTCCGATCCGGCGCGAGATGCGCATCCGCCGGGCGAGCAGTTCGAGCAGTTCGTCGTCGCATTCGTCGATCTCGCGGCGCAGCTCGTCGAGGCTCTCGGTCGTGGCCGTGGTCCGGCGGATGACCAGACGGCGGAGGATCTCGTCGAGGGCCTCCGGCGTGATCTGCTGCGCTCGGTCGCTCCACGCCTCGTCGGGCGAGCAGTGCGCCTCGACGATCAGGCCGTCGAATCCGAGGTCCATCGCCTGCTGGCAGAGCGGGGCGATCAGCTCCCGCCTGCCGCCGATGTGGCTCGGGTCGCAGAAGAGCGGCAGCTCCGGCAGCCGGCGGTGCAGCTCGATGGGGATCGACCACTGCGGGGTGTTGCGGTAGAGGCTCCGGTCCGCGGTGCTGAAGCCGCGGTGGATGGCGCCCAGCCGGCGGATGCCCGCATTGCGGATGCGCTGGAGGGCTCCGATCCAGAGTTCGAGGTCGGGGCTGACGGGGTTTTTGACCAGCACGGGGATGTCGTGCCCGCGCAGCGCGTCGGCGATTTCCTGCACGGCGAACGGATTGGCCGTGGTGCGGGCGCCGATCCACAGCAGGTCGACGCCTGCGGCGCAGGCCGCGGCGACGTGTTCGGCCGTGGCCGCTTCGGTGGCGATGCGGAGCCCCGTTTCGCGTTTCGCGCGGGCGAGCCACGGCAGCCCTGCGGCGCCCACCCCTTCGAATCCTCCGGGTTTGGTGCGCGGTTTCCAGAGGCCGGCGCGGAAGATGCGCACGCCCCGGGCGGCCAGCGCACGCGCAGCGGCCATCACCTGCTCTTCGGTCTCGGCGCTGCACGGCCCCGCGATGAGGACCGGACGGCGGGGCGTGAGGCCCGCGAATAGGATGGGACGGAGGTTTTCCATGGTTCGGTATCGCAAAAATAGCGAAAGAATCCGGACGGGCCAACTATGCGGTCCGCTTTTTCGCGGAACCGCCGTGCCGATGTTTCCTGATTTCGCTTTCGAGGCGTTGGCGGCGTTCGAACGGAAGCCGCGACACGGCGCTCCGCAGTAGATTGCCGCCGATGTCCCATCCGCGGGCTGCGGCGGAGCGGGACACGATGAACGGATAGGCCGCGGCCGGACAGCCCGGCCGCCGGAGATCGACCGGACATGCACGGCGCGACGTCCGCCGGACGAAGGTCATCCGGTTGGTGTCGATCGACTGGAGGTGCGTGCTGCCGTCGGGTTCCGTACGGTAGAGGACGTTGGTGCGGTTGTAGTCGCTGTGCAGAACCCCTTTTTCGTGGAGCGACGCGGTGTAGCGGGCGAAGTCGTCGAGCACGTGCGCCGCCGCCTCGGAGAGGCCGAATGGGGCTGTGGCCCGCGACAGGGGCGCGTCGTCCGTGCGGAGGGCCGCGAAATAGCTTTCGCGCACGATGCCGAAGCGGTCGCGGCACTCGGCGCAGGCCGATCCCTCGGGCGTGTCGATCCCGAGCGAGCGCAGCCGTGCGGCGTGTTCGTAGGCGCGGCGTGCCTTGCCTTATGCGCAGAGGCGTGCCTTGCCCTTGCGCAGAAACGAGTAGACGATGCGGTTGGGCGTCCCGTACCGTTTCACCGCGACTTTTCCGCAGGGGGTCTCGAACGCTTTGATGCGGTTGCGACCGTCGTGGAGCGGCCCGCCTTGCGCGTCGAAACGGTCGGGCAACGCGAGGGCGAAGCTCTGCAGCGCTTCGGCGCGCGGGTTGAGGTGCAGATGTACGGTAAGCGGTTTTCCCATGCGGCATGGGATAGGCGTTCCGCGCGTTCCGTCCGGGGTCTGTCGGCCGGAGAAAATGGCGGAAAAAGGCGCTCCTCCGCATCGGGACGGACGGCTTTTCGTCCGCACGGCGGAGGAGCATGACCCGTGTGCCACGGACTGCGGTGGCGCGGGCCCGGCCGTATCGCGGATGTTTTCGGGGCCTTCGCGGCGGACGGTCCGCGCTCGGGGCCGGTTCGGATCCGGATCGTAGCTGGACGGGGCATTCCGTTCGTATCGCGGGCGCTATTTTGCGTCTTTCCGGTCCCGGGCGGGGCTTCCCTTGTCCGGGGTTGTGCGGATGGGCGGCAGAGAGGGCCGTTGCGCCGGGATCCGGCAAGGGGGCGGGGCTGTGCGGACGATCCGCGAAATGAGGACCGAGCGGCCGTCCGGCAAATTGCACGGGGAGTTGCGTATTCGGAGAGACCCTCGAAAGCGGTGCGAACGAAAAGGGAGGGTGTCCGAAACCCGTCGGACATCCCTCCCCGCTCTTCAGAGCTGTTTACGAGACTTGAACTCGTGACCTCTTCCTTACCAAGGAAGTGCTCTACCACTGAGCTAAAACAGCAGCTTCTCGCCTTATGAGTGGTGCAAAAGTACACAAGAAAAATGAATTTGCAAAAAAAACGATCGTTTTTCACAATTATTTTCTACCTTCGCTGTCAAATTGTAACTCTAACCACATGAAACGTATCTTAATTGTAGGTGCAGGAGGTCAGATCGGTTCCGAACTGACAACCTATCTGCGCAAGATTTACGGCGATGCGAACGTCGTCGCCACCGATGTGCGCGAATGCAAGGCGCTTGCCGAACAGGGCCCGTTCGAGGTGCTCGACGCGCTCGATGCGAATGCGATGGCTTCGGTCGTGTCGCGCTACGGGATCGACACGATCTTCAACCTCGTGGCGCTCCTTTCGGCCGTGGGCGAGAAGAATCCCCAGCTGGCTTGGAAGGTGAACATCGGCGCGCTGACCAACTCGCTTGAGGTGGCCCGCGAGCGCAAATGCGCGGTCTTCACCCCCTCGTCGATCGGTGCGTTCGGCCCCTCGTCGCCCAAGGACAAGACGCCGCAGGACACGGTGATGCGTCCCACGACGATGTACGGCGTCTGCAAGGTTACGGGCGAGCTGATGAGCGACTACTACCATTCGCGTTTCGGCGTCGACACCCGTTCGGTGCGCTTCCCGGGTCTGATCTCGAATGTTACGCTTCCGGGCGGCGGTACGACCGACTACGCCGTGGAGATCTACTACGAGGCGATCCGCAGCGGCCGCTTCACCTGCCCCGTGCCGTCGGACGTCTACATGGACATGATGTACATGCCCGATGCCCTGCGCGCATGCGTCGAGCTGATGGAGGCCGACCCCGCGAAGCTCGTGCACCGCAACAGTTTCAACATCGCGTCGATGAGCTTCACGCCCGAAGTCATCTGCACCGAGATCCGGAAGCGGCTGCCCGATTTCACGATGGACTACGACGTGGACCCCGTGAAGAAGGCCATCGCCGAGAGCTGGCCCAACTCGCTGGACGACACCTGCGCCCGCGAGGAGTGGGGCTGGAAGCCCGAGTGGGATCTTTCGCGCATGACGGACGACATGCTGGAGCACATCCGGCAGAAGCTCGCGCTGGCGTAGGCGTCCGGCGCGGAAGTCGCACGGAGCGGCTGCGTGGGCCGGAGATGCATCCGGCGGTCGGACGGCGGTCGGCGGGCGGTTGTCCGTGCGCAGGCGTCCGGACGATGCGAGGTCCGGCTCCGGAGCGAACGAAAAGGAAGAAGCATGGGAAAGCAGGACGGCGGACGTGTGTTGCGCAGCGTCGTCGTGGCGGATGCCGCGACGAGTTGGGACGGAGTTTGCCTGCCCGCCTATCCCGCGGGTGCGCCGCGCCTGTCCGTCGTGCGTTTCACGGTGGAGCCCCGTGCCCGATTGCCGCTGCACCGCCATCCCGTCATCAATGCGGGGATGGTGTTGCAGGGTGAGTTGACGGTGGTGGCCGCCGGCGGCGAAGAGCGGACGTTCCGTGCGGGCGAGGGAATTGTGGAAGTGGTGGACCGCGTCCACTACGGCGAGAACCGCGGCAGCGAACCGCTCGAACTCGTGATGTTCTATGCAGGGGCCGAGGGGCTGCCTTTGTCCGGGGAGTGAGCCGGCCGGGTTGTCCGATCGGTTCGATTTGGGGGTTGTCTAACAAGTTTTAGACACCCCTTTTTCATTCGTACCGCTATTCGGGAACTTTTCCGAATGCGCTGTGCGCAGAGGGTGAAAGACGTGTCGGGCAACCCCTGTGCCTGTGTCTGCGGGGCGGAAGCCCCGTCTCGTGCAGGCGCCTTTTCGTGCGGCCGGGTGCGGGACGGCTGGAACGACGGCCGGACCGGTCGAACGGCGGATCGGCGGATCGGGGGGCGAGCCGGCCGAACCGTGCGGCGGGTTGCGGAACGATGTCCGGAGGTTGTCCGAGGTCGCGGTGCGGGATGCGGGATCGGGTTGCGGAGCGTCCGTGTCCGGACGGCATGGCCGGATCGGGGAACGGGAACAGCCGTGCCTCGGAGGGCGGACTACGGAGCCGGATGCGGGGAGAGAGCGGATTGCGGGGCAAAGGACGACATGGGACATTGTGGAGCCGGCGGTCGGATTGTCGGATAGGGAGAGTATCGGGGCGGGGCCGAGGAGGCGGACGCCCGAATCGGACGGAAGCGGAGGCGAGGCAGCGGAGCCGCAATGCGCCTTCATGCCACGCGGGATTTCTCCTCTTCTGCGGGCTGCGTGTCGGCCCTGCTGCGGCTGGAAGTAACCAGCCACACGCCGCCGAAGATCAGAGCTACGGCCGCCGCCTTCGCCGGTCCGAACGTGTCCATGCCCCAGCAGACGGCGACGATGCAGGCCACCAGCGGTTGAATGTAGTTGTACATGCCCGCAACGGTGGGGCGGAGCAGCTTTTGCCCGACGACCACGAGCGTGTAGCTGAGGAACGTGGCTCCCGCGACGATGAAGAGCACGCCGCCGATCTCTCCGGCGCCGAGGGCGCTCCACTGCGTCGCGGCCAGCTCGCGGGCGGAGAAGGGGAGCAGGCAGACGAAGGCGTAGGTGAACATCCACTTCATGAGGGTCGTCAGCGAGTAGCGGCTCACGAAATTCTTGAACAGGACGAAGTAGAGCGCATAGCTGAGTTGGGCGAGCAGCACGAACAGGTCGCCCTGTAAGGAGCCCGTGCCCGCCTCGGCGCCGGACGGGCGGCTGCCGAGAATCAGCAGCAGCGCACCGCATGCTCCTGCCGCGATGCCGGCGACCTTGCGGGCCGTGATGGGTTCCCGGAGGAAGATCGCGGCGAGCACCATCGCCCAGAGGGGCATGCTGGTGGTGATGATCGAGGCGTCGCCCGGGGAGGTGAGCCCCACGCCGTAGATGAAGCACCCTTGGTTGAAGACGATCGCCAGCAGCGAGGCGCCGAAGAGTTTGGCCATATCCTTCGGAGGGACGTGTTCCGGCTTCCGGAACAGCGAGGCGGTCCAGAAGAGGAGCATCGCTCCGAAGACGCGCAGATCGGTTACGACGAGCGGCGAAAGGGTGCCGGCCGTCATGGCCAGTTTCGCCACGGGGGACATCAGTCCCCACATGGCGTTGGCGCCGGACATGGCGGCATGGCCCTTCCAGCGGATTTTTCCGGCGTTTCCCACGAAATTCCCTGTTTTTCGCGTGCAAAAATAGGAAAATCAAGGTCTCGTTGTCCGGGTTCTCCCCGGTTTTTTCCCGATGGATGCCGGAGGCGCATCGCGCCGCTCAGGATCGGAGCACTTCGCCGACGGCTTCGAGCAGGCCCCCGATATCCGCGGGATGGATGTCGCCGATGTTGCCGATGCGGAATGTGTCGGCCTCGGAGATCTTGCCCGGGTAGATGACGTATCCCTTCGCTTTGAGTTTTTCGTAGAAGTCGCTGAAGTCGAATGCGGCCGACGGATAGAGAAACGAGGTGATGATGCAGCCTTGCACGTCGTCGGGCAGCAGGGTCCGGAAGCCCAGTCCGCGCATGCCCTCGGTCAGCAGCCTGTGGTTCTCCGCATAGCGGCGGTGGCGGGCCGCTATGCCCCCTTCCTCGCGCAGCTCCTGCAACGCTTGGCGGAAGGCGTGCACGACGTGCGTGGGCGACGTGAAACGCCATTTGCCGCACCCCTTCTCCATGGTCTCCCACTGGGCGCAGAGATCGAGCGAAAGCGAGCGTGCGTTGCCGCGGGCGGCTCGCAGTTTCTCTTTGCGGGCGATGACGAATCCGAATCCGGGAACTCCCTGAATGCACTTGTTGGCGCTGCTGACGAGGTAGTCGATACCCAGTTTTTCGATGTCGATGGGAATGCCTCCGAAGCTGCTCATCGCGTCCACGATGAAGGTGATGTCCCGCCCGCGGAGCACGTCGGCCACTTCGTCGATGCGGTTCAGCAGACCGGTCGTGGTTTCGCTGTGCACCATCGAAAGATGCGTCGCATCGGGGGTTTCGGCCAGTGCCTTCAGGGCGGCGGCGCCCGTTACGGGTTCGGTCTCCCGCAGCGACACGAGCTTATAGTCGATGCGGTAGTAATCGGCGATCCGGGCCATCCGTTCTCCGTAGGCGCCGTTGGCGAGGATGAGCAGTTTGTCGTGCGGGCCTACCGAGGTGCCGATGGCCGCCTCCACGCAGTAGGTGCCGCTGCCTTGCAGCAATACGGTCGTGTACCGGTTCTCGTCGAGCCCGGCGATCTCCAGCAGACCGCGGCGGATCGGCATGACGACCCCTTCGTTGTAGTCTTTGTCCCATGTGCACCAGTCCTGCATCATGGCTTCGCGGACGGTCTCCGTGGTGCTCAGCGGCCCCGGAGTGAGCAGCAGATAGTTTCTTTTCATGGTATGCGCGTATTCGTTATTTGCCGAGGCGTTCGTTCAGGTTCTCGATGCAGGCGGGCAGGTCGGCTATGGAATCCAGCACGCAATGCGCGCCTGCGCCGAGCATGCGCTGCCGGACCACTTCCTTCATGCGGGTCCGTTCTTCGTCGGAGAGCCGGGCGTATTCCGTTTCGGTCAGCCCCATCTCGTTGCTGCCCGCGATGACGCCGATGCTCCAGACGCCGGCATTCACTCCCTCCCTGATGTCTGCGACGGTGTCGCCCACTTTGACGGTCTCCTGTACGGAGGCTACGGCCAGTTCGGTCAGATTCCGGAAAATCATGTACGGAGCCGGCCGTCCGGCCGGAAGTCCGTCGGGCGTGGCCAGAAAGTCGGTCGAGTAACCCCGGCGCGCGGCACCGGGCCGGACGATTTCCATCATGCGGGCCGTGTAGCCGGTGGTGGATCCGATGCGGAGGCCCTGCCGGCGAAGCGTTTCGATCGTTTCGACCGCTCCGGGAATCGGCTGCGTGAACTCGGACAGCGAGGCGAAGAGGTGTTTCTCGAAACTCCGGTACATCTCCCGCACGTCCTCCTCGGTCCACGTGCGGCCGTAGCGGTTTTCGAACTTTCGTTCGACATCGGGCATCGAAAGGATGGCGCGGATATGGTCGATTTTCGGCAGTCCCATCGGTTCGCGGGCTTGGCGCAGGGTGATGTCGATTCCTTTCTCTTCGGAGAAAACGGTGAGAAAGGCGTGCAGCGGGGCGAAGCAGCCGTAATCGACGGCGGTGCCGGCCCAGTCCATGACGACGCATTGGATTCGTTTCATATCTGTCGTGTTCTGTTTTTGTGAATATGTATTCGTATCTGTCGTTATTGCATGTTGACGGAAACTACGGCATACGGTCGCCTGCGGCGTCCGGTGCGGCGGATGCCGGTGCGTTCTCTGCGCACCAGCCAGAGCAGACTCCCCACGAAGAGGAGGCAGCAGGCGCAGCCGAGTGCGGCGACCATCGTGTTGTAGAACTCGATCCAGTCCAGTCCGGCGGCGAAGACTTCCTTGAAGACGAGCATGCACACGGTGCCCAGATAGCCTGCGAAGTCGATGGTGATGATGAAGAATCCGACGTTGCCGCGTATGCCGAAACAGGAGACGAACCGCTCGAAGAAGAGGGTCTGGAAACTCAGGTAGGCGGTGTAGAGGCCGAGGCTCTGGATGAAGAGCCACAGCAGAGGCGGAAGCTGCAGCCGGTCGTAGCCGTAGGCCACGCCTGCGAGAGCGGCCGTTCCGGCCGTTACGAGCAGCAGGAGCGCGACGAGCACCGTCCGGTGGCTGCGGATGAGCGAGAGGAGCAGGAACGTGCCCAAGATGATGAGCGTAACGGTGCTGTCGATGCCGCTGAAGGCCCATGACGACAGAGCGCTCGTGTCGACGAGTTTGACGAGGAAATCCTCCTTGATGTCCTGCATGGTCGTGATGAACAGGTTGGCAAGCAGCAGCATGCAGAGGATCGGAGCGAAACGCAGGAAGACGTTCCGGCGCTGACGTGCGTCCATCGGGATGCGCTCGGTGCAGGAGGCGATATCCTCGGCCGTCGGGGCGGGCAGTCTGTCGAGGGCGAAAGCCAGCAGGATCAACAGGGGAAAAGCGCCTGCGCCGATGGCTGCGGGCATCCAGAATTCGCTGATCCCGAGATCGTTCGTCAGAAAAAGCCCGAGCGATTTGGCCAGACCCGAGCTGAACGCGATGCTCAGTCCCATGATGCTGGCCAGAATGCCGCTCAGCCTGCGCCCTTCGAGAAAACTGAAGATGACGCCCCACATGCATCCCAGCGAGAGACCGTTGAAGAAGAGGGCGAGGATGTTGAACGGCCGGGGCAGTACGGCGAAAAGCAGCAGGGAGCATTCCGCCGCAGCGACGGAACCGATGATGAAACGCAGGCGGCATTCGTGTTTGAGTTCGGATATGAACTTGATGCCCAGTAGTTTGGAAAGCACGTATCCGGCGATCTGAATGATGCTGGCGGCTGTTTTGTAGTCCATGCCCAGAAATTCCAGACCGTCGAAGCCGGCGGCGGTGAAGGGTTTGCGCAGGGCGTAGACCAGTGCGTAGGAGAGCAGGGCGGCGCCTCCTGCCCAGAGGATGAAAAGCAAGTCGGATCTCTTTTTCGTGTCGGTCGTCGAATCCATAGGGCGAAGCCGGATTTGTTTCGGCGCAAAAGTAGACGATCCGGATTGCAGGAGTGTGTCGGTTTCGTTACGGAAGCGTTACGGTTTTCGGGCGGAACCGGCGCACGGAGAGAAAAAGAACCTCCCCCGCCGCAATCGTTGCGGCGGGGGAGGCCCTCTTCGACATCGGCGAGTGCCGCATGCGTTCGTCCCCGCGGACGCACGCGCCTGTCGGGATACGGCGCGGCTGCGGGGGTGCGGAGATCCTGCGGATCAGGCTTTGCCGGCCGAACCGAGGACGTTCTCGCACTTGTGCATGTAGAGTTTCTTCAGCTCGTCGCGGGCCGGACCGAGGTATTTGCGCGGATCGAATTCGGCGGGCTGGTCCACGAAGATCTTGCGGATGGCGGCAGTCATCGCCAGACGGCCGTCGGAGTCGATGTTGATCTTGCAGACGGCGCTCTTCGCGGCTTTGCGGAGCTGCTCCTCGGGGATGCCGACCGCATCTTTCAGCGCGCCGCCGTGGGTGTTGATGATGTGGACGTATTCCTGCGGTACGGACGACGAACCGTGCAGCACGATGGGGAAGCCCGGGATGCGCTTCTCGATCTCTTCGAGGATGTCGAAACGCAAGGGGGGCGGCACGAGTACGCCGTCGGCGTTGCGGGTGCACTGTTCGGGTTTGAACTTGTTGGCGCCGTGCGACGTGCCGATCGAGATGGCCAGCGAGTCGACGCCGGTCTTCTTCACGAAGTCCTCCACGTCCTCGGGACGGGTGTAGGTGTGGTGCTCGGCCGAGACTTCGTCCTCGACGCCGGCCAGCACGCCCAGCTCGCCTTCGACCGTTACGTCGAACCGGTGGGCATAGTCCACGACCTGCTTCGTGAGAGCCACGTTCTCGTCGTAGGGGAGCGCCGAACCGTCGATCATCACCGACGAGAAGCCCATGTCGATGCAGCTCTTGCACAGTTCGAACGAATTGCCGTGGTCGAGGTGCAGGACGATGGGAATGTTCTTGCCCAGCTCCTTGGCATATTCTACGGCGCCCTGCGCCATGTAGCGCAGCAGGGTTTGGTTCGCATACTTGCGGGCGCCCGACGATACCTGCAGGATCACGGGCGACGAAGTCTCCACGCAGGCCGCGATGATTGCCTGCATCTGCTCCATGTTGTTGAAGTTGAAGGCGGGGATTGCATATCCGCCCTTGATGGCTTTGGCGAACAGCTCGCGCGAATTCACGAGGCCCAACTCTTTGTACGATACCATAATGCTTAGTTTTTATAATAAATAAAGATAGATTGCCTGACGAATCGACTTTACAAAGTTAGTAAAAAATTTGAGAAATTCGGAGTTTTTGTCGAAAAATATGTCGGAGGGGACGCATGATCCGTAAATCCCGACCGTTTCGCGGGACCGTGGTCGGATCCGCTGCTGGGTCCGGAGTTTTGCCCGAAGGCGGTCGGGGCGGAGTGTCGGCCGTGAAGAACCGAGCCGGGCAGGGCCGTTTCCGCCGTGCATTTTCGGATGACGGCCGGATGCGGAACGGCGGCGGGACTTTCACCCCGCCGCCGTACCTGTCGGAGTATGTCGCGGCATGCGGATCATTCGATCGCGAGCGTGCAGGTCGCGGTCTTCTCCTCGCCCTCGGTCGTTACGAACGTTACCTCCATCTCATAGGTACCGGCAGGAGGAGTACGGACGAAAGAATAGTTGAAGATCGTATTCGTCATCGCAAGATCGGTCGACGTCAGGTCCTTTAGCAGTTTTTGGACGGAGCTTGCGCCTGTCCGATAACCATTTCGTACGAATTCGGCGTACGAGTAGTACTCGACTACCGTAATATCGTCGAGCGGCGTGCCGGCCGGATGCGCATCGTCCCATGCCGCATTCAGACATCTGACATGCATGGCTTTGAAATTATCCGCACAGCAAATTGCAGGACTTTGACATGTACCTTCGATACATAGGATCTTTTGGTTGTAGGAGAGGTCTCCGTTCCTTTCGGCGATCTCCAGAAAACGTTCTGCCTCGGAACCAGTCGATCCGAATTCCGGTGCAAGGTAGCGTACTGTACGTCCCGTTTCCGAGACATCGTAATGCGGAAACCAACCCGAAATACCGATAGGCTCGTAGATCGGGTAGATCGCTCCGCGAGGAGAAACCGTCAAATCGTTGTCGATATATTCGCAGATATAGGAACGAACGAAAAGATAGGTGTATTCATTCGAAATATCGTCGTTGCATCTTATAAACGACAGCGATACGGCGATCAGAAGAAATATCTTTTTCATGGCATCCGATGTTAAAGATTATAATAGATCATCCATTTGTGTTTGGCCGTATAATCTCGGGGTGTACCGGCATATAGGTCTCCTTCCGAGATCTCTTTTTCCCCGTCCGGACGCGGACGAAACGGCGGCGCGGAGTGAAAATTTAAGACCCCGCCGCCGCATCTGTCGGCATATGTCGCGGTATGCGGATCATTCGATCGTGAGCGTGCAGGTCGCGCTCTTCTCCTCGCCCTCGGTAGTTACGAACGTTACCTCCATCTCATAAGAGCCTGCAGGAGGCAGGTTCGTAAAGTAAATGTATATCGCATCGGTGATCATTGATAAATCCGTATCCTTCAATTCTTGGAGCCGCTTTTTGTATCCCTTTGCACTTGCTTCCCCTTTCGGATACCCGCAGCGCACATAGGCTGCATACGAAACATATTCGACGACCGCAATATCCGAGAGGTCCGTACCTGCCGCGTGTCCATTATCCCAAGCTGCGTTCAGGCACCGGACCCGAAGATCCGTGTAATTATCCGCAGAACACCTCGGTAAATTTTCGACGAGTACGTTCACTTCCCGATCGTACGTACGGTCTCCGTTTTGCTCTGCAATCGCTAAAAATCGCTCTGCATTTTCACCCGTCCCGCCCAGCTCGGGTGCACGATAAACCGTCCCTCCGTTAAGAGAGCATAGTAAATAATATTTTCCTGTATTTGAAACATCCTTTTTATAAGGATGTGCAGTCCACGAATTTTCTATATAAAAGGGAATATATGAGTGCATGAAAACCATGTCCTGATCTTTCAAATCGTCGCAACCGCCAAACAGCATGCCGATCAAGCAAAATATAAGAATTCGCTTCATAATTCAAAGATTGTAATAAATCATCCATTTGTGTCCGGACGTATAATCATAATTAGAAGATCCTGTAATATCTCCTTCAATTTCATCTTTAACAGGCGCATCAACTCTCGGAGAGTAAACGGCATCGGCATAATAATACCCGTCGCAGCCGCCAGACCAGCCGTAATTGCAGTGATACATGGTTTTATACGTGTAGTCATAATCGTATCGTCCGGTTGACGGAAAATAAGTCGTATGCAATCGCTGCCATTTTCTCATTCCGTCGATCACCCAAGCGTGTCCTTTGGTCATTGTCCTTTTTCCGCATGCATAGACCGGAAGCCCCCGGTCTACGATCATCTCCTTCAGACGGCCTTCGGAGATGTAATAATTGTCTACGTCTTTGAACCCCATGGCTTTCAGAAAGCGCATAGCGTCTTTTTTATCAGCACCACTGCCGTTCGGACCGTAATCCATGCCTATTTCTGCACCGATCCCTCTCAGAAAATAGGTAATAACTAATGATTCACCGTTTTCTTTATAATGCGTTCTTGGAGTATTAGGCACAGTAATATATTGATGGATCATGGTAAATAGTGCATTCCATGCGACGAATAGGTTGCCCAAATACTGTGGTTGTGGATTAATATTATGAGGATAATATAGGGTATAATAATTAGTTGCGACGATTTGCCCCAAAGCTACCGCTACACATCCGACCGGGCAACGTTTTCCGTCTTTAATGGGCGTCAGTGAATTATAAGGAGCTCCCTGCCCCCACTTCATCTTGCAGTAGGGGCCTTTCTGTTCGCAGACTTCCCATTCGCCATAGGTATGCTTAATGTGCTCCGGCATAGTAACCCCTTTCAGCGAATCGTACTTATGGATTCCTCCGATGCGTTCGATCAGATAGTCTCCGATTTCGGGCACGACGGGCGGGGCCTCCACGCCGTCGTACTGTCCGTTCGCCGCGGCAGCGAGCTGTGCTGGGGTCAGCGATCCCCGTTCCGTAACTGCGATCACGGATTCGATGCGGTCGTCGGCCCCGAGGATCGCATATCCCTCTCCGTTCTGGAAGTTGGCGATGTAGACCAGATCGCCGATTTCTGCCGCGGCGGCAGCGTCGTTCCCGGCGCGTGTGGCGCGAGCGAGCGCCGAAGCCCCGAGCGCTTCGACCGACGCCACTCGGCGCGCTCCGCCGCTGCGGGTTTCGGGTCCGTCGATGGCCCGCAACAATTCTTCCAGCTCTCCGAGCGCTTTTTCGACCGGAATCTTGTGCGGATCGGCCGGAGCAGGCGGTTCGGGCAGTGCATCCGAAAGGGGGGCTTGCGAGCAGGCGGCGAGCAACGCCGCGAATAGCGCAAGCGAAAGGAGGCGAATCGGTTTCATAAGGCGCAAATTTCAGAGGGTCGGTAAAATTCGAACGGGGATCGCCGCACGGGCCGGCACCGGACTTCGCTCCCGTCGTTCGTAAGTAAAGTTACGGATAATGGATGAGAAATGAAAACTTTTTGCCTGTTATTTTTTCCGAAGCGTCTGTTCGCAAGACGAACCGGCCCGTGCGCGGCGTCGGGCCGCGGGCCTTCGCGGCCGGCCGACACGGCATCCGTTCGGGGGGCCTGCCGGCTCTCGCTGCGGAGTTTTCCGAAGCGGACCGTTGCGTCCGCCGCCGGCGAATGCACGAGGGGGCGCGGTGCGACGGGCGGAGAACGCACCGGAACAGCCGCCGCCGGTCGGCATTGCCGGTGCGGGTCCGGAGGCGAAACGGCGGCGCGGGATGAAAATTCAAGGCCCCGCCGCCGCATCTGTCGGCGTATATCGCGGCATGCGAATCATTCGATCGCGAGCGTGCAGGTCGCGGTCTTCTCCTCGCCCTCGGTCGTTACGAACGTTACCTCCATCTCATAGGTGCCGGCAGGAGGCAGGTTCGTAAAGTAAATGTATATCGCATCGGTGATCATTGATAAATCCGTATCCTTCAATTCTTGGAGCCGCTTTTTGTATCCCTTTGCACTTGCTTCCCCTTTCGGATACCCGCAGCGCACATAGGCTGCATACGAAACATATTCGACGACCGCAATATCCGAGAGGTCCGTACCTGCCGCGTGTCCATTATCCCAAGCTGCGTTCAGGCACCGGACCCGAAGATCCGTGTAATTATCCGCAGAACACCTCGGTAAATTTTCGACGAGTACGTTCACTTCCCGATCGTACGTACGGTCTCCGTTTTGCTCTGCAATCGCTAAAAATCGCTCTGCATTTTCACCCGTCCCGCCCAGCTCGGGTGCACGATAAACCGTCCCTCCGTTAAGAGAGCATAGTAAATAATATTTTCCTGTATTTGAAACATCCTTTTTATAAGGATGTGCAGTCCACGAATTTTCTATATAAAAGGGAATATATGAGTGCATGAAAACCATGTCCTGATCTTTCAAATCGTCGCAACCGCCAAACAGCATGCCGATCAAGCAAAATATAAGAATTCGCTTCATAATTCAAAGATTGTAATAAATCATCCATTTGTGTCCGGACGTATAATCTCGGGGTGTGCCGGCATATAGGTCTCCTTCCGAGATCTCTTTTCCCCGTCCGGACGAGGGCGAAACGGCGGCGCGGAGTGAAAATTCAGGGACCCGCCGCCGCATCTGTCGGCATATGTTGCGGCATGCGAATCATTCGATCGCGAGCGTGCAGGTCGCGGTCTTCTCCTCGCCATCGGTCGTTACGAGCGTTACCTCCATTTCATAGGTGCCAGCAGGAGGAGCGCTTGCAAAGTAAAGGGAGATTCCAGATGAAAGCATGCACAAATCGTCTTCCGTTGTATCCGTAAGGGATTTGTGATGCTTCATGTTCGGGGTCCTCCCCTTGGGATATCCATTCCGCACATAATCCGCATAAGAATAGTAACGAATCCGAATGATATCGTCGAGCAACGACCCCACAGGATGCGCATCGTCCCAAGCCGCATTCAGACATTTTACATGCATTGTCATGTAATTGTCTGAACCACATCTCCTTCCGCTCCAATGAGCTATATTTTCATATGTGTTATAAGAACGATCTCCGTTGCGTTCTGCGATTTCCAAAAATCGTTCAGCCTCTTTTCCGGTCGCACCCAACTCCGGAGCTTTATAAACAACATGCGGCGCCTCTAAATCTTCGTGAAATATAGAACAATATAGATAACACTTCTCAGAGATCGACGTTGCATCTTCCAACGGACGTATGCTCAAAGCACTTTCTTCATACATAGGTATAAATGACCGCATCAAAGTCAGTTCAGCGCTGAAAAATTTCATATTGTCATCGCAGCCACCGAACAACAAAGATATGAAGGATAAAATCAATATTTTTTTCATATTCCGTTTATTAAAGATTGTAATAAATGATCACTTTATCTTTTACGTAATCAATTTGGCTTGCGTCATCCCCATCCCCGAGATCTTTGTGGACCGGCTTTCCCGGGCAAACGACCATTCCCGGATGATAATATCCATCGCAAGTACCGAACCATCCGTAATTGCAATGATACAATTGCCGTTTGTCATATCCCGTTTCGGTTTTATTCGTTTGTGGATTGTAATTGTAAATCATGCGTCGCATCGTTATCGCACCATCGACCAAAAAAGCATGTCCGCCACCAGTCGATCGGAACCCGCTTACATAAGTAGGCAGCCCCCTGTCTATAACCATTTCATGCATTCTTCCGGTTGTAAACTTATAGACCTTCGTATCGTTAAATCCCATTGCGCGGAGAAGACGGGCGGCGGCCTCATGGCCGACACGACTTCCATCGATCCCGTATTTCATGCCCATGGCCACACCAGCACCACTCAAAAAACCGGCGATCGTTTCCGGTTCTAAATCATGGTCGTTTTCGTTATAATAAATTCGAGGTGCATCGGGTTCTTCGATAAATCGACGGATCGAATTGAATATCGAATTCCAACGTATGGGAAAACCGCCCAATATTTGCACTTCCGGTCTTGTATCGGTCAAATAATATTTATCGAAATAATGGGCTGCAATAATTTGTCCGGTAGCAAGGGCTACGCATCCAAGCGGACAATGCGCTCCGTCGACCTCGGGAGTATATAAGTTTAACGGATATCCTTGCCCCCATTTTGTCCTAACATAGGGTCCTTTTTTATCCGCAAACTCCCACGGACCGTAAGACACTTCGTATGTAGGAAATATGCTTGCCAGCGAATCGTACTTATGGATTCCTCCGATGCGTTCGATCAGATAGTCTCCGATTTCGGGCACGACGGGCGGGGCCTCCACGCCGTCGTACTGTCCGTTCGCCGCGGCAGCGAGCTGTGCTGGGGTCAGCGATCCCCGTTCCGTAACTGCGATCACGGATTCGATGCGGTCGTCGGCCCCGAGGATCGCATATCCCTCTCCGTTCTGGAAGTTGGCGATGTAGACCAGATCGCCGATTTCTGCCGCGGCGGCAGCGTCGTTCCCGGCGCGTGTGGCGCGAGCGAGCGCCGAAGCCCCGAGCGCTTCGACCGACGCCACTCGGCGCGCTCCGCCGCTGCGGGTTTCGGGTCCGTCGATGGCCCGCAACAATTCTTCCAGCTCTCCGAGCGCTTTTTCGACCGGAATCTTGTGCGGATCGGCCGGAGCAGGCGGTTCGGGCAGTGCATCCGAAAGGGGGGCTTGCGAGCAGGCGGCGAGCAACGCCGCGAATAGCGCAAGCGAAAGGAGGCGAATCGGTTTCATAAGGCGCAAATTTCAGAGGGTCGGTAAAATTCGAACGGGGATCGCCGCACGGGCCGGCACCGGACTTCGCTCCCGTCGTTCGTAAGTAAAGTTACGGATAATGGATGAGAAATGAAAACTTTTTGCCTGTTATTTTTTCCGAAGCGTCTGTTCGCAAGACGAACCGGCCCGTGCGCGGCGTCGGGCCGCGGGCCTTCGCGGCCGGCCGACACGGCATCCGTTCGGGGGGCCTGCCGGCTCTCGCTGCGGAGTTTTCCGAAGCGGACCGTTGCGTCCGCCGCCGGCGAATGCACGAAGGGGCGCGGTGCGACGGGCGGAGAACGCACCGGAACAGCCGCTGCCGGTCGGCATTGCCGGTGCGGGTCCGGGGGCGAAACGGCGGCGCGGAATGAAAATTCAAGGACCCGCCGCCGCATTTGTCGGCATATGTCGCGGCATGCGGATCATTCGATCGCGAGCGTGCAGGTCGCGGTCTTCTCCTCGCCCTCGGTCGTTACGAACGTTACCTCCATCTCATAAGAGCCTGCAGGAGGCAGAACCGAAAAGTAGATGGAAAATCCGCCGGAAATCATGGACAAGTCCTTCTCCTTCAGTTCCGAAATACGTATTTTACAATCCTTTATTCCTCGGTCTCCTTCCGGATATCCCCTGCGGATATAATCGGCATAGGACCTGAACTCCACCTGCACGAGATCGTCGAGCAGCGAGCCCGCAGGGTACCGGTCGCTCCACGATGCATTCAGACACTTCACATGCATGGCCTTGAAATTATCGGCCCAACAGCGACGATTGGGGCTTTCCATATCGTACGGTTCCATCCGGTTGTACGAGAGATCGCCGTTTCGTTCCGCAAGTTCCATGTATTTTTCGGCCTCCTTTCCCGTCGTACCGAAATCGGGTGAAAAATAGTTCTTCGCCCCTCCGCCCTCATACTCCGTGCAACACAGGTAATAGTCCGTCTTCGTTTTACCCGATTCCTTCACGGTACGGGTACGCATCCACATTACGAGATCGTTCTCGTAATAACAGGTGATGTAAGAGCGCAAATAAACGTACTTCACCTTATTCTTGGCGTCGCATCCCCAGAATAAGAGAGGCAGGGCGCACAAAAACGCGATTGTTTTCATAGTTCTTACAAATTATAATACATGATCCATGTGTCTCGTGTATAATCATTGGGTTCGCCTTGGGATTCTCGGTCGCCCTTTTCCGGATTTTTTCCGATTTTGTTTACGTTACCGAGCGTGTAGTAATGATAATATCCGTCGCAAACTCCGGCCCAGCCGTAATTGCAATGATAGTATTGGATCGACTCGTAAGACGTGGACCCTTTCGACGGACCGGAAACCGCAGTTTTCAGACGACGTTGTACAATCGCCCCGTCCACGACCCATGCATGTCCGCCTCCTCCGCTTTTCTGACCGCGCATGAATGTCGGAAGTCCTCGGTCGATGACCATTTCCTTGACTCTGCCGCACGTTTTTTCAGAATAAGTATGATAGTCCACATCTTTATACAAAGTCTTCATAAATTGTTCGGCCTTACTGTACTTGGCACTGCTGCTTTCAAGCCCGTAATCCATGTTGACTTCTTCGCCGATACCTCGCAGAAAAGCTGCGATGGCAACTACTTCGTTGGTGATTGCAGAGTTCTTGTCGTAATACGTTTGTTCTTTTTCGTCATACATGGAAATATCGTTGAATATGGCGGGCCATTTGACAGCCCATCCGCCGATGAACAGAGGATACGGCGTAAGATTGTCGGGATAGTATTCATTATAATAATTAGTTGCGATAATCTGTCCCAGAGCTACCGCAACACAGCCTACCTTACAATGTACCCCGTTATGCAGGGGCGCATAATAATTGTATGGATAACCTTGCCCCCACTTCATCTTGCAATAGGGTCCTTTTTTATCCGCAAACTCCCACGGACCGTAAGACACTTCGTATGTAGGAAATATGCTTGCCAGCGAGTCGTACTTATGGATTCCGCCGATGCGTTCGATCAGATAGTCTCCGATTTCGGGCACGACGGGCGGGGCCTCCACGCCGTCGTACTGTCCGTTCGCCGCGGCAGCGAGCTGTGCTGGGGTCAGCGATCCCCGTTCCGTAACTGCGATCACGGATTCGATGCGGTCGTCGGCCCCGAGGATCGCATATCCCTCTCCGTTCTGGAAGTTGGCGATGTAGACCAGATCGCCGATTTCTGCCGCGGCGGCAGCGTCGTTCCCGGCGCGTGTGGCGCGAGCGAGCGCCGAAGCCCCGAGCGCTTCGACCGACGCCACTCGGCGCGCTCCGCCGCTGCGGGTTTCGGGTCCGTCGATGGCCCGCAGCAGTTCTTCCAGCTCTCCGAGCGCTTTTTCGACCGGCACTTTGTGCGGATCGGCAGCGGCCGGAGGGTCGTCGGGACGGGGATCGGACGGCAAATCGGCAGGGGGATCGTTCGAGCAGGCAGCGAGCAGTGCCGCGAGGAGCGCAAGCGAAAGGAGGCGAATCGGTTTCATAAGGCGCAAATTTCAGAGGGTCGGTAAAATTCGAACGGGGATCGCCGCACGGGCCGGCACCGGACTTCGCTCCCGTCGTTCGTAAGTAAAGTTACGGATAATGGATGAGAAATGAAAACTTTTTGCCTGTTATTTTTTCCGAAGCGTCTGTTCGCAAGACGAACCGGCCCGTGCGCGGCGTCGGGCCGCGGGCCTTCGCGGCCGGCCGACACGGCATCCGTTCGGGGGGCCTGCCGGCTCTCGCTGCGGAGTTTTCCGAAGCGGACCGTTGCGTCCGCCGCCGGCGAATGCACGAGGGGGCGCGGTGCGACGGGCGGAGAACGCACCGGAACAGCCGCCGCCGGTCGGCATTGCCGGTGCGGGTCCGGGGGCGAAACGGCGGCGCGGAGTGAAAATTTAAGAACCCGCCGCCCGAAACGATCCGTTTATTGGATAGTTTTTTGTAATTTTGTACGGTTTTTACCCGTCCGTGCCGCAGGAGCCGTCCGCTGCGCCGCAGGCCGACGACCGAGAACGAACAACAATACACACGATAAACGTTATGGCTGAATTCATCTATCAGGAGCCGTTCCCCGTCGGGGCGGACAAAACCGAGTACCGTCTGCTGACGAAGGATTACGTGAAGGTCGTCGAGTGCGACGGCCGCAAGATACTGAAGGTCGATCCGAAAGGTCTGGAGCTGCTTTCGAGAGAGGCGTACGCCGATGTGTCGTTCTATCTGCGTGCGGCCCATCTGCAAAAGCTCCGCGACATCCTCGACGATCCCGAGGCGACCGATAACGACAAGTTCGTGGCCTACACCATGCTGCTCAATCAGGCGGTGGCGGCCGAAGGCGAGCTGCCGACCTGTCAGGATACGGGTACGGCCATCTGCATCGGCCATAAGGGCGAGGACGTTTACACCGGCGCCGACGACGCCGAGTGCATCGCCCGCGGCGTCTACGAGACTTACCGGGACCGCAACCTCCGCTACTCGCAGGTCGTGCCTTTCACGATGACCGACGAGAAGAATTCGGGCACCAACCTGCCGGCGCAGATCGACATCTACGGCGGCAAACCCGGCATGGAGTACGAGTTCCTCTTCATCACCAAGGGCGGCGGTTCGGGGAACAAGACCTTCCTTTACCAGCAGACCAAGGCGCTGCTGAACGAGAAGTCGCTCACCGAATTTATCAAAACCCACATCAAGGACCTCGGCACGTCGGCCTGCCCGCCCTATCACCTCGCGCTCTGCATCGGCGGCACGTCGGCCGAAATGTGTCTCTCGACCGTGAAGAAGGCGTCGGCCGGATACCTCGACGGACTGCCCACCTCGGGCAACGAGGGCGGCCGCTGCTTCCGCGATCTCGAATGGGAGGAAAAGGTGCTGAAAATCTGTCGGGAAAGCGGCATAGGCGCCCAGTTCGGCGGCAAATACCTCGTGCACGACGTGCGCGTGATCCGCGCCCCGCGCCATGCGGCTTCGTGCCCTGTGGGCATCGGCGTGAGCTGCTCGGCCGACCGCAACATCAAGGCGAAGATCACCCCCGAGGGCATCTTCCTCGAACAGCTCGAAAAGAACCCCGCGCGTTTCCTCCCGGCGGAGGCTCCCGCCATGTCGCCCGCCGTGGACATCGACCTCGACGAGGGTATGGACAAAGTGCGTGCGATCCTGACCAAATATCCGATCAAGACCCGTCTGAACCTCAAGGGGACGCTGATCGTGGCCCGCGACATCGCCCATGCGCGCATCAAGCAGATGCTCGACGAGGGCAAACCCATGCCGGAGTACTTCAAGAAGCACCCCGTCTACTACGCCGGCCCGGCCAAGACGCCGCAGGGCATGGCCTCGGGCTCGTTCGGCCCGACGACCGCAGGCCGCATGGACCCCTACGTGGACCTTTTCCAGAAACACGGAGGTTCGCTGGTGATGGTAGCCAAGGGCAACCGCTCGCAGGAGGTAACGGACGCCTGCCGCGCCAACGGCGGATTCTACCTCGGTTCGATCGGCGGTCCGGCCGCCGTGCTGGCCAAGAATTCGATCAAGTCGGTCGAGGTGGTGGACTTCCCCGAGCTGGGCATGGAGGCCGTGCGCAAGATCTATGTCGAGAATTTCCCTGCGTTCATCATCGTGGACGACAAGGGCAACGATTTTTTTGCGGACTTCAAGCACTAAAATCCGCGCGGCTTCGTTGTTAGAGCGAAGAACGGGCACGTGCGTTTGCGCCCGGCGGGCGGCGTGCTCCGCCGTGCACGGGATGCATCCGATGGTTCCGCGGCCCCTCCCCGCTTCCTGTCCGGGGCGGCGCTTGCGGAGCGGCTTCCGGCCGGTTCGCCGGGGGCCCGGCGAACCGGTTCCGGGCGGGAGCCTCCCCGTCTGCCGGGGTGTGCCGGCGGAAGGGTCGGAACCGGGCGTGCGGCCCATGACTGCGCAAAGCGGCGGTTCGCGGCTGCGGGAAAGACCGGCCTTCCGGAAGACGGATTCGGGATTCGGAACCTCCGGCTCGGGGTTTCGGATTTCGTCCTTTGCTCCGGCCCGGACTTCGGGGCCCGGGTTCGGATGTCCGGTGTATTGAAGCAGCGATCGCCGAAGAATTTATGCGGCGGCGTCCTTCGGGGCGCGTCGCTCATACGATGTGGATTCGATGAAGGATTTGATTTCGAAAATAGCGTTCGCGGCACTCTTCGTGCTCGCGTCCTTTTCGGCCTCGGCGGCCGATAAAGTTACGTTCGAGGCCGACGCTCCGATGATCGTGGCCACGGGAGAGGTGTTCCGCGTGGAGTTCACCGTCAACGAATCGCCCGACGACGGTACGTTCGCGGCCCCTTCGTTCGAGGGGTTCGATCTGCTGGCCGGACCGGTGCTTTCGACTCGTCGTTCGTTCGAGTCGATCAACGGCTCGATGACCTCCTCGCTGAAAATTTCCTATACCTACACTTTGGTATGCCACGAGGCCGGCAACCGCACCATCGGCGAAGCCGAGATCGCCGTGAAGGGCAAAATCTACCGCACCAAGCCCCTGCCGATCGAGGTCGTGGCCGAGAAGGGGTCCGACGCCCGGAATGCGCAGGGCGGCGGCCGGGGCGCACAGTCGGCGGCGGGGCCGCAGACGCGCGTGGGCAAGGACGACGTGCTGCTGCGCGCCTCGGTGTCGCGCCCGACGGTTTACAAGGGCGAACCTCTGCGCGTGGCGTTCAAACTCTGCCAGCGGGTCAACGTGGCCGGTTTCGAGGATGTGAAACTGCCGTCGTTCGACGGCTTCTGGGCGCAGGAGCTCTCGACGGACAACGCGCGTCCCGTGCGCGAGACGATCGACGGCAAGATCTACGAAACGATCGTCATCAAGGAGTATCTGCTCTACCCGCAGAAAGCCGGGCAGCTTGCGATCGAACCCGCACACCTCACGGCCGTGGCGCAGGTCGTCGTGCCGAGCCGCAATCCCGACCCGTTTTTCGGCGGTCCGGAGGTCTATAACGTGCGCGTGCCGCTGCAGACGCCGCGGCTCATCGTCTCGGTGAAGGAGCTGCCGGCCGGAGCCCCGGAGAGTTTCAGCGGTGCCGTGGGGCGCTTTTCGATGGATGCCACGCTGCCGCCCGACCGTCTGGCGGCCAATTCGTCGGCCACGTATATCGTCAAAATCTCGGGTACGGGCAACCTCACCTTCGTGCAGGCTCCCAAGCTGGCGCTGCCCGGCTCGTTCGAGCAGTACAACGTGAAGACCATCGAATCGATCAACGCCTCGGCGTCCGGAGCGACGGGCTACCGGCAGTTCGAGTATCCGTTCATCGCCCGCGCCGAGGGCGAGTACGACATTCCGCCCGTGGAGTTCACCTATTTCGATCCTGCGCGGGTGCAGTATGTAACCCTTTCGTCGAAGGCGATGCGGATCGAAATCGCCCCCGACGGCAGCGGCAACGGAGGCGCGCCCGTGGTCATGGGCGGCCGCGGCATGTCGAAGGAGGACGTGAAGATGCTGGGGCAGGACATCCGCTTCATCAAGCTCGGAGGCCACCAGCTCCGCATGCAGGCCGCGCCTTTCGTCTTCAGCACCGCCTATTTCATTCTGCTCGGAGGCATCCTGCTGATCTTCGTGATGGTCTACGTCGCTCTGCGCAAGCAGATCCGCGACTCGCAGAATGCGGCGCTTCTGCGCGGCAAGCGGGCCAACAAGATCGCCGTGCAGCGCTTCCGGGCGGCCAAGCGCTACATGGACGAGCAGAACCGCCATGCCTTCTACGAGGAGATGCTCCGCGCGCTGTGGGGCTATATGAGCGACAAGTTCAACATTCCCGTGGCGAATCTGACGAAGGAGACCGTGCGGGAGGAGCTGCACAAGCGGGGTGTGGCGCCCGAGGAGTCGCAGCGCTTCACGGCGATCATCACCCGGTGCGACGAAGCGCAGTATTCGCCCGTGGCGTCGGCCCGCATGAGCGACGTCTATGCCGAAGGGCTCGACCTCGTGTCGCGTATCGAGTCCGTGATTAAGAAATAACGACTATGTCCGCTATGAATACCATAAAGATGCTTTGCTGCACTCTGGCTGCGGCATTCGTTTTCGGGATGCCGGCCGCGGCGCAGGAGGCCCCCGCCGCTTCCGCGGAGAGTGCCGTCCGGGCCGAAACGGACGATGCGGCTGCGGAGGCTCCGGCGGCGGCCGCGACCCCCGATGCGTTGTGGGACGAAGCCAATACGGCCTATCTGAATGCCGATTACCATACGGCGATCGGGGTCTACGAACGGATCCTCGCACAGGGGCTCGTGTCGGCCAAACTCTACTACAACCTCGCCAACGCCTATTTCAAGGAGGGCGAGGTCGGGAAGTCGATTCTCTTCTACAACCGTGCCCTGCGTCTGGCGCCCGGCAACGAGGACGTGCGCTACAACCTCGCCGTGGCCGAAACGATGACCAAGGACAAGATCGAGCGGATCCCCGAGTTTTTCGCGGTCGCGTGGATGCGCACGCTGCGGCATACGATGGGCTGCACTGCGTGGAGCCTCCTTTCGCTCGTGCTGCTGGCGGCGATGCTGGGACTGCTGCTGCTCTACCTGCTCTCGCAGCGCATCGGTCTGCGCAAGGCGGGGTTCTACGGCACGCTGGCGGCTTTCGTGCTCTTCGTCCTGACGACGTGGTTCGCCGTGCTCGAACGGCGCGAAATCCTGCGCAGCGACGAAGCGGTCGTGATGGTCGCCTCGTCCGCCGTGAAAAGTTCGCCCGATCGTGCTGCGACCGATCTTTTCATGCTGCACGAGGGGACGAAGGCGACCGTAACCGCCTCGCTCGACGATTGGTGCGAAATCACGCTCGCCGACGGCAAGAAGGGGTGGATCGAGAGCCGGAAGATAGAAATCATATAGCCGGCCGCGGGACGGGGCCTTGCGGCGCCGCCCGGATGCCGGACCTTTCGGGATGAACGAAATGTCGAAACTTTTGCAGGATGTCGTCGGCGAGTTGACCAAGCTCCCCGGAATCGGACGCCGCACGGCGCTGCGGCTGGCGATCCATCTGCTGCGCATGGATCCGCAGTCGGTGGGGGAGATGACGCGCAGCATCGACCGTTTCCGCAACGAGGTGAAATACTGCTCGCGCTGCAACAACCTCTCGGACGAAGAGGTGTGTCCGGTCTGCGCCGACGAAGAGCGCGACCGCTCGACGATCTGCGTCGTGGAGCAGGTGGCCGACGTCCTCTCCGTGGAGAATACCCGCCAGTACCGCGGCCTGTACCATGTGCTGGGCGGGGTGATCTCTCCGATGCAGGGCATCGCCCCTTCGGACCTGAAGATCGACCTGTTGTGCGACCGCATCGCCGCAGGCGGGGTGAAGGAGGTCATCATCGCCATCTCCGCGTCGGTCGAAGGCGAGACGACGCTCTTCTACCTGATGAACCGCCTCCGGCAGTTCGCGGGGCTGAAAGTTACGGCGATCGCCCGCGGAATCGGTTTCGGCGACGAGCTGGAATACGTGGACGAGCTGACCATCACCCATGCGCTGATGAACCGCCGCGAAATCGAATAGGGCGTTTCCGGGGAGCCGGCCGCCGGCCGGTGCCGAGAAGCGGACGGTAGCGAGCCGCCGGGAGGCGAAGATCAACACGGGAATGCGTCCCGCCGAGGGCGCCGCACTCCATTAAAAAATAGTTAGAGTCATGGAATTTCTCACCAATGAAAAACTGGTCATCGTCGGCGGCGCCGGCATGATCGGTTCGAACATGGCCCAGACGGCCATGATGATGCGTCTGACGCCGAACATCTGTCTCTACGACCCGTTCGCACCCGCTCTGGAGGGTGTGGCCGAGGAGCTGTTCCACTGCGCGTTCGAGGGCGTGAATCTCACGTACACCTCCGATATCGGCGAGGCCTTTTCCGGCGCGAAATACATCGTGTCGTCCGGCGGCGCGGCCCGCAAGGCGGGCATGACCCGCGAGGACCTGCTCAGGGGCAATGCGGCCATCGCCGAGCAGTTGGGCAAGGACATCCGGACGTACTGCCCGGATGTGAAGCACGTGGTGGTGATCTTCAACCCCGCCGACATCACGGGCCTCGTAACGCTGATCTATTCGGGCCTCAAACCTTCGCAGGTTACGACTCTGGCGGCGCTCGACAGTACGCGCCTGCGTTCGGAGCTGGCCAAATACTTCCGCATCTCGCCGGACAAGATCCGCAACAGCCGCACCTACGGCGGCCACGGCGAGCAGATGGCGGTCTTCGCTTCGACGACGCTCGTAGACGGCAAACCCTTGTCCGGGCTGATCGGCACGAAGATGCCCGTGGCCGACTGGGAGGCGCTGCGCCAGCGCGTGATTCAGGGCGGCAAGCACATCATCGACCTGCGGGGCCGTTCGTCGTTCCAGAGCCCCGCCTACCTCTCGATCGAGATGATCGCCGCGTCCATGGGCGGCAAGCCGTTCGCTTATCCGGCCGGCGTGTATGTGCACACGGACGAATTCCGGCACATCATGATGGCGATGGAGACCTCGATCACCGAGGACGGCGTAACCTACGAGGCCGTGCAGGGCACGCCCGAAGAGCATCGTGAACTCGAGGCGAGCTACGAGCATCTCTGTAAACTGCGCGACGAAGTGATCGCGCTCGGTATCCTGCCTCCGGTGGCCGAATGGAGCAAGATCAATCCCAATCTCGAATAGAAGAAACCGCAGAAGGGAAGGGGCTGTCCGATCAAGTGCAGACAGCCCCTTCTCATGTGTATGCGTGCGGCGCACGGCTTTCTCCGGCTATTCCCAGCGGGCCGTCGTTTCGACGACGATTTCGCGTCCGCATTCGTCGGTCAGCGTGATCGTGAGCGGCTGGACTTCGGCTCCGGCTTGCGGCGCACGGTCGAAACGAAGCAGACACAAGGTGTTTTTGCCGTCGCCCATGAGGCGCAGATCGTCGGCCCGACAGTCGGCGAGCGGGAGCGCGAACGGCGTGCTGCCGATGTTCTCGGGTGCGTTCGGGAAGTACTCGCGATGGCGAGGATCGGCGGCGTAGCCCTCGGGATCGGCATCCCAGTCGTAGGTCTGCGTGTAGCCGCTCTCGATGTAGGGCAGCGGCGATGCGGAGAGCAGCGTGCAGAGATCGTTCAGCAGTGTGCCCGCGGGGTGCTGCGCATCGAAGTCGGCGGCGCTGCGCACTTCGATCGAGACGATGTTGTCGGCCAGATAGTCGTGCCATATCAGGTCGAAGCGGTTGTAGTCCGTGTCGCCGTATCGTGCGCAGAGCGATTCGTATTCGGCGAATTGTTTTTGCCAGAAGGACTGGTCGTCGGTCGCCCGTTGGGCCTCGTCCTCGAACTGGAAGCTGTAGGTGTAGCGGTAGTCCTGTGTCCACTTCTCCGTTTTCCCGAGATAGTAGTTGGGCTCGAACCTGAGCCGGACGTATCCTCCGTCCGCTTCGGCGAAGAAGTAGCAATAACGGTTGAAGGCGGTGAGGTAGTGTTTCATTTCGCGGAGGGGGTCGCCGCCTACAATATCGTCGTAGATGGGATCCCACTTATTCCACCACGCCTGCTCCTCCGGCGTCAGTTTGTGAACCGGCGGATCGGAGGGCGTGTCGCCGTTGGAGTCGCTGCATGCGACAGACGTCGAGAGCAATGCTCCGGTCAGAAATGCGAAGAGACGTTTCGTTTTCATGGCATTGAAATTTTTGAATAGATCTAATTAGTAAATAATCACATTTGTGCGAATATAATAGTTCCCGAGATTTTCGTAGGCGTGATAGTCCGTATCGATCGGGTCCCGGTATTCTCTGTCCATCATGTCGAATATGCCTTCGAAGAAATAGCCGTCCGATTCGCCTTGATAACCCCAGTTGAAATGCAGCAGTTTTACCTTCTCGGTGGTTATTTGCGTCGAAGTGTAACCACCCGGCTCCCAGCGTAATTTCGTATATACTTTCCGACTGCCTTCAGAGTATCCGTCCGCTACCCATGTATGCCCGGTGTTTTGAGTGCTTCGTCCGGATATATATACAGGTTTGTTGTCGTCTATGCTTTGATAAATCGGATCCATGCCGATTTTGTCGATCTCTTCGAGTTTTGCATAGAGAAAATAGGGATCCAGTCTTTTCAAAGCATCGAATACATTTCCGGGTGTTACATAAGTATCCGTGCCGTAAGGATAGGCTCCGAACAAATCTCCCATGTAATCCAATACCTCAGCGAGCTCTTTGGTTTGTGCCTGAAGATTGGCATTTACATTTGCCGGATAACTTGTAGGCTTGAATAGGGTGTAATTTTTATAAGTGGAGATATTTTGAAATGCAGCCCAATAATATAAATTTTGAGCGGGCGCTTTTGCCGGTATACGGGTATAGTTCATTATTTGTGCCATTGCAACCATACCGCAACCTGCCGGGTAGCGCCCTTTGTTTTTTTCGTCGTCTGCCAATTCGGGGCAAAGGTCTTTGTACATATTGAACGGATAGCCTTGCCCCCATTTTGTTTGCACGAGAGGTCCGACTGTTTTGGTGATATCCAACGGACCGTAACTTACGCTGATGATCTCCGAAGTCGGACCTGATATTCGAGGAGCGACCAAGGCGTTCGCTAAAAGAGTATAGACATAATCCACTCCTATGGGGTCGAATGCTTTCGAGTCGTCGATCTGCTTCGGCTGGGATTCGAGTGCTTGTCGTTGCGCTTGCGCAATTGCAGCGTTCAGTTTTTCGGCGTCGAAAGAACCGGATTCCGTAATTGCGTAAACAGGTTCCAAGGATCGCAAAGCGCCGAGGACGGCAAACCCTTTCTCATCGGTGAAATTAACGACGTAGACCATTGTATCCGGAAGCACGTATTCTGTCGAACGGGTCGCTTGTTTGCCTCCGCTGATTTGAATATCCTGAATGGAAAGAGTATTGTCTGTATAGAGAGAGCGTGTTCTCTCCGTGCCGGTTATAGCTTCCATTGTGGTTCGGAGGTTGGAAAGAGCCTCTTCGACAGGGATGATGTCGCTTGAATGATCTTGAATGGAAGCTTGTGCGCCGGGCAGAATGAGCTGCTCGTCAAAAGGTACAGAGCATCCGATTAAGGAGAAAATTAAAAAAACATAGACGCCAATAATAAATTTACGCATGGTTTGAAAAGCTTTGAAAGGTTTTTTAGATTTATTGTCGGTTGGTTTTAGGGTTATTTACAAAATTATGTTTTTTTTTGAGTTTGAATAAAGATTTGTCTAAATATGTTGCAATAAGACTGATTGGTGTTATACCGTCCGAAGAGCGACGCCATGCGGTCTGCGGGATGGGCTTGCGGCGCAGGGAAGGGGCGATCGTGTCGCCCGATTCGAATTTTCCGGTTCGTTGTCGGACGAGATCACGGGTAAGACGCGGGTATCTTGTCTCCCGCCTCCCACCCCCGGCCTTCTGCCGGCGGGCGGATCGGGCGAAGGGGAAGGGTGGGCCGGAAGACGATAAAGAAACTGTCCAACAAGTCGCAAACCGCCTCTTTGTTCGTCGGCTGTTCGGGATCGTCGCCGAACAGCCGATTCTCGGAGGATGGGTGACTTCGTCGGACAGCTTCGTGCGCGGGCGGGCCGCCGGGATGCGCGTCCCCCCCCCTCGCCGGCTACTCCCGTGCGGCTTCCGTTTCGGAGCCGGCGGCCGGTTTGGCTTGGAAGACGGCCAGCAGGTCGTCGTCCGCACCGAGCAGGAGCAGCATCGGACCGTCCATGTCGTAGCGGACCACGGAGTCGAACATCTGCATGAACTCGGCCTCGGTCTCCATGCCCGGGCAGGCCATCCGCGTCGATGCCAGCGCTCCGAAGCGGAGGGCGTTCTTGCCGCCGAGCGTGTAGCCGCCCATCAGGCGGTTGCAGGCGCCGACGCCCGAGATGCGTTCGTCGTCGCTCAGCACGACGGTGTATTTGCCCTCCTCGGGGGGGATGCTCCGGCCGCCGAGCTGCACGAGCTGCCACTCGGTTCCGACCAGCGGACGGCGGTTTTTCTTTTGGAACGAACGGCAGTTGCAGCAGGAGAACGCAACGGCCAGCAGGGCGATGCCTGCGGCGATCTTCAAAAATCTGTTCATTTTATTCGGTGTTTTATCGTGATATTATTGCAAAAATCGTTGCAAATATAACCGAATAAAAGTGTATCTTTGCCGAAAACTTGAGAAATACTCCGATAGTATGAAAAAGATCATCGCATCGCCGCTGGCCCCCAAGGCCGTCGGCCCCTATTCCCAAGCCGTCGAAGCCGGCGGCGCACTCTATGTTTCGGGTCAGCTTCCGATCGACGGAGCCACCGGCCGGATGGCCGAGGGCATCGAAGCCCAGACGCGCCAGTCGCTCGCCAACCTCGGCCACATCCTCAAGGAGGCCGGCTACGACTATTCGAACGTGGTGAAGACCGTCGTGCTGCTCGACTCGATCGCCGATTTCGGCGCCATGAACGCCGTCTATGCGGAATACTTCACCTCCGACATGCCGGCCCGCATGTGCTACGAGGTGGCCGAACTCCCGATGGGCGCGCTGGTCGAGATCGACGCCGTGGCCGTGAAGTGATCCGTGCCGAAAAACGAAAACGCGCCTCGGTCCTCTGAGGCGCGCTTTTTTGTCTTTTGTAGATAACTTGTGGATAAATTCATCGGGTTCGTCCGGTTTTTTACAGGAAAAAGTTCCAAATTTGTAAGGTCGGATTCCGCCTCATTCCATACGAAACGATAGATTAAGAGATATTACCGCTATGTCAAAAAACACAAAGCCCGAAGAACCGCGCAAGGTCGCCTACGACGATGCGGTCGCCGAGTCGAAAGCCTATTTCGGCGGCGACGAACTCGCCGCTACGGTCTGGGTGAGCAAGTATGCGCTCAAGGATTCGTTCGGGAACATCTACGAATCGTCGCCGCGCCAGATGCACGAGCGCATCGCTGCCGAGATCGAACGCATCGAACGCAATTATCCCAACCCGATGTCCCGCGACGAAGTGTTCGAACTGCTCGATCATTTCCGCTACGTCATCCCGCAGGGCGGCCCCATGACGGGCATCGGCAACCGCCTTCAGGTGGCCTCGCTGTCGAACTGCTTCGTGATCGGGCACAAGCATCCGGCCGACTCCTACGGCGGCATCTTCCGCATGGACGAGGAGCAGGTGCAGCTGATGAAACGCCGCGGCGGCGTCGGCCACGACCTCTCGCACATCCGCCCCACGGGCAGCCCCGTGCTCAACTCGGCCCTCACCTCGACGGGCATCGTCCCCTTCATGGAGCGTTACTCCAATTCGACGCGCGAGGTGGCGCAGGACGGGCGTCGCGGCGCGCTCATGCTCACGCTCTCGATCAAACATCCCGATGCCGAGCGTTTCATCGACGCCAAGGTCGACACGGGCAAGGTTACGGGCGCCAACGTCTCGATCAAGGTCGACGACGAATTCATGCGTGCGGCGCTCGCCGGCAAGCCCTACCGCCAGCAGTTCCCGATCGTGTCGGACAAGCCGATGTACGAGCAGGAGATAGACGCCCGAAAGCTCTGGGACAAGATCATCCACAACGCATGGAAATCGGCCGAGCCGGGCGTGCTCTTCTGGGATACGGTCCTCCGCGAAAGCATCCCCGACTGCTATGCCGACGAAGGCTTCACGACGGTCTCGACCAACCCTTGCGGCGAGATTCCGCTCTGTCCCTACGATTCGTGCCGCCTGCTGGCCCTCAATCTGCTGAGCTATGTGGACGCGCCCTTCACTCCGGAGGCGAAGTTCGATTTCGACAAGTTCCGGGTCCACGCGGACAAGGCGATGCGCATGATGGACGACATCATCGACCTCGAACTGGAGAAGGTCGAACTGATCATCCACAAGATTGCCAACGATCCGGAGGATCAGGACATCCGCCGCGTGGAGCTGAGCCTGTGGGAGAAGATCCGCACGATGGCCCGCAAGGGCCGCCGCACGGGGCTCGGCATCACGGCCGAAGGCGACATGCTCGCCGCGCTGGGACTGCGTTACGGTACGCCCGAGGCGACCGCTTTCGCCGTGGAGGTGCAGAAGACGCTGGCGCTGGCCGCCTATCGCGCTTCGGTCCGCATGGCCCGCGAGCGCGGCGCCTTCCCCATTTACGACGCCGCGAAGGAGGCCGCCAATCCGATGATCCTCCGCATCAGGGAGGCCGATCCGGAGCTGTACGACGAAATGACGAAGTACGGCCGCCGCAACATCGCCATGCTGACCATCGCGCCGACGGGCACCACGTCGCTCATGTCGCAGACCACGTCGGGCATCGAGCCCGTCTTCCGGCCCGTGTACAAACGCCGCCGCAAGATCAATCCGTCGGATCAGGATACGCACGTGGATTATACGGACGAGACGGGCGAGAAGTTCCAAGAGTACAACGTCTACCACCATAATTTCGTGAAGTGGCTCGAAGCCAACGGTTACGACACCTCGAAACTCGGCACGATCCCGGACGAGGAGCTGGCGCGATGGGTCGCGGCGTCGCCCTACCACGGAGCGACGGCCAACGACATCGACTGGGTGGCCAAGGTCGAGATGCAGGGGGCGATCCAGAAATGGGTCGACCACTCGATCTCCGTAACGGTCAACCTGCCGCACGACGTGTCGGAAGCGCTCGTGGCGGATGTCTACCGCACGGCGTGGGAGTGCGGCTGCAAAGGCGTTACGGTCTACCGCGACGGCTGCCGCAGCGGCGTGCTGCTCGAAAAGGGCAAGAAGAAAAAGTGCGGAGAGTATCCCGGACATGCACACAAGCGCCCCAAGTCGATCCCGGCCGACATCGTCCGTTTCAAGAACGGCAACGAGGATTGGATCGCCTTCGTGGGGTTGCAGGACGGCCGCCCCTACGAGATCTTCACCGGCAAGATCGAGGAGGACGCCATGTACATCCCCCGCAAGATCACGCGCGGCTACATCATCAAGGTCCGCGAGGAGGACGGGTCGAAACGCTACGATTTCCAGTATACCGACCGTTACGGCTACACGAACACCATCGGCGGCATTTCGCGTCTGTTCGACGAGGAGTTCTGGAACTACGCCAAACTGATTTCGGGCGTACTGCGCCACGGGATGCCCATCGAGAAGACGGTGTCGCTCATCGAGTCGCTCCACTTGAACAGCGAGAGCATCAACACGTGGAAGACGGGCGTCTGCCGGGCGCTGAAGCAGTATATTCAGGACGGCACCAAATCCAAGGGCAAATGTCCGAGCTGCGGACAGGAGAACATGGCCTACCAGAACGGCTGCCTGACCTGCATGTCGTGCGGCTATTCGAAGTGCGGATGATCGCCGCCGCCGTTTCCGGTCGACGAAAGAGAGCGTCCGTTTTTCGCGGACGCTCTCTTTCGTTGCGGAAGGCGCGGCGTTTGCCGGGGCGCTGTGCCGGCGGTGCGGTGCGGGAAACAGAATGCCGGGGGCTGGCCGATACGTGTATGCCGGACGACCACGACATCGAGGGGCGCGTGTCGGCCCCGAAATTCGGGACCGCCGGAGAATGGGATTCGCAGGACGAGCAGAGACGGTCCCGGTCTGCCACCGGACGTGTCGCCGTCTGCGCGTTCAGCGGACGATCACGGCGTTGACGAGCCTCATGCCGGCCTGCCGGTTCAGGGCGTCGCGCAGGGCGTCGCGCTGGCAGAAGAGTTCGGAGCGCAAAACGCTCGACTGAATGCGCACGTAGAGTATGCGGCGTTCGAGCCGCAGCTCGGTCGTGAGGTCCGCGGCGCGGTCGCCCACGACCTGCCGCCACGTCTCGGGCAGCTTGCCTTCGGCTACCTTGGCCGCGACGTAAGGACGCCGGAAGAACTCTTCGAGCAGGTTGCCCAACAGCAGGGTTTTGGTCCGTCTCATGCGCCGCCTCCTTTCCGGTCCGGTCCGGCCGTCGTCCGTCCGTGCTCGGCGTCTCCGTCCGTTTCGCGTGTCGTTTCGGGCGTCCCGGCGCCGGTGGTGCGCTCCGCTTTTTCCGGCGGCGCGTTTCGGCTTTCGTCTTCCGTCGTCCGGACGTTCTCTGCACGTGCTGCGCGAGGGTTGTCCGAGGAGGCGGATTCGGGCCCGTCCGTTCGTCGGCCGGGGACGTCCGCCACCCGTGCGATGCGGCCGCCGGCAACGGTGAAGAGGGCGTAGTCGCCGCCCGCCTTGTCCAGAATCCGGCGCAGGCGCGTGGGGTTGCAGTCTGTGATGAAGATCTGACCGAAGGCGTCGTCCGCGACCAGCCGCAGCAGTTGCTCGACCCGTCCGGCGTCGAGCTTGTCGAAGAGATCGTCCAGCAGCAGGATCGGTTTCTCGCCCCGCGCGGCGACGACGGCGTATTGGGCCAGCTTCAGTGCGATGAGAAACGATTTCTGCTGCCCCTGCGAGCCGTATTTTCGCAAGGGGTAGCCGCCGATGCGCAGCACCAGATCGTCGCGGTGGATGCCCGCGGTGGTGAACTGATTGACGAGGTCGCGCTGCCGTGCGGCGACGAGCAGATCGCCGAACGGGCGGTCGTTCAGCTCCGATTTGTAGATCAGCTCCACCGTCTCGCGGTCCGAGCAGAGCGCGCGGTAGTAGGACGCGACGAGCGGCTCCAGCTCGGCGACGGCCTGCCGCCGGCGGGCGTGGATGGCCGTGCCGTGCTCCGCGAGCTGACGGTCGTATATTTCGAGCATCGTTTCGTCGGGCGACATCGTTTTGAGCAGCCTGTTGCGCTCGGCCAGCACGGCGTTGTAACGCATGACCGCGGCGAGGTAGGCGCGGTCGAGCTGCGAGATGAAGGCGTTGAGGTAGCGGCGGCGTTCGTCGGCGGCGTCCGAGATGAGGGCGCTGTCGGCGGGCGAGACGATCGCCGCGGGGACCAGTCCCACGTGATCGGCCAGCCGATCGTACTCCTTGCCGTTGCGTTTGAGGACCTTGCCGCCCTTGCGCGAGAACGAGCAGACGACTCCCTCCTCGCGGCCGCCGTCGGCGGCGTAGCGGGCGTCGAGCACGAAGAACTCCTCGCCGTGGCGGATGCACTGTGCGTCGGTCATCGCGAGTGCCGACTTGCACATCGAGAGGTAGTAGACGGCATCGAGGACGTTGGTCTTCCCGGCGCCGTTGTCGCCTACGAAACAGTTGATCCCGGCGACGGGCGCCAGCTCCTCCTGCTCGATATTCTTGAAGTTGATGAGCGATAGTTTCTTCAGAAGCATGCCCAAAGATACGAATAAGTCGAGCGCAAAAGCAAATTTATTTGCATTTTGCCGAGCGGGAGTATCTAAGACGCAGTCGAAGATCCGAAAATCCGTGCGGATCTCACAATTCGCGGCGCAAATTGCCGAATTCAAAATATATTTTGTATTTTTGTGAGCTAAAAGGCAAAACTGTAAACTAAAACGATATTTTTCTATGGCAAATCAGAAAGCTGCCGAGCAGGAGACCCTCGGTTCGGCAATGAACAAAACGGAGCTTTTCTTCGAACGCAACGGCAGGACGATGTCGTACGTGCTGCTGGGGCTGATCGTTCTGGCCGCGCTCGTTTTCGGCTACCGCTCGCTCGTTTCGGGCCCCCGCGTCGAGAAGGCCGCCGAGATGATCTCCGAAGCGCAGTACCGTTTCGAGGCCGAAACGCCCGATTACGAACTGGCCCTCAACGGCGATGCCAACGGCGCCGGCTTCCTCGATGTGGTGCGGCAGTACGGTTCGACGCCGGCGGGCAATCTGGCCAAGCACTATGCCGGTATCTGCTACCTGCGTCTGGGCGATCTGGACAATGCCGCCGAATATCTGGCGAAATATTCGCCCGTCGGGGGTCTGCCCGGCTCGATCCTCAATGCCCAGAACCTCGGTTTGCAAGGCGACGTAGCGGTCGAACGGGGCGACTACGCCGCGGCCGTGAAGTTCTATGAGAAGGCTGTGAAGGCTTCCGACAACAACCTGACGGCGCCGATGTATCTGCGTAAGGCCGGCATGGCCGAGACGGCGCAGGGCAATGCCGCAGCCGCCGCTGCTCTCTTCCAGCGGATCATCGACGACTATCCCTCATCGTACGACGCACGCGAAGCCGAGAAACTGCTCGGTGCCGCTCAGAACTGATTCCGCGCATGGCGACCCGACACCATAATCTCTCCCAGTTCGATGCTCCGCTGCCTTCGGCTGCCGATATGAAGTTCGGCATCGTGGTCGCGGAGTGGAACCGCGACATCACGGAAGCCTTGCTCGAAGGGGCCGTGCGGACGCTCCGCAAGGCGGGATGCCCCGACATGAACATCGAGATCAAATACGTGCCCGGCACCTTCGAACTGACGCTCGGAACGCAGTTTTTCGCCGAATACAGCGACGTGGATGCCGTCATAGCGCTCGGCTGCGTCATTCAGGGCGATACGCGGCACTTCGACTTCATCTGTCAGGGCGTAACGCAGGGCATCACGCAGCTGCAAATCCAGTGGAACATGCCCGTTTCGTTCGGTATCCTCACGGTGAACGACCGCCAGCAGGCGCTCGACCGTGCCGGAGGCCGGCTCGGCAACAAGGGCGACGAGGCCGCCGCTGCGGCCATTCAGATGGTCAAACTCCAGATCGACATGGAGGCCGCTTCGCCCGAATCTGTGGACCGCAAGAATATCAACTAGCCCGTCCGTACCGAACAGGAGTAAGGATAAGAGAGAGGGGTGTCCCGCGTGGAATCGTGCCGGACACCCCCTCTTTTCGTATTGCGCCCCGCCCGGCGGACGATGCCTGCGGTGTACGTGCGGTTTTGTCCGGTCTGTTTTTTTACAGTCAGCCGCCTCTTTCGGCATGGGCGGCGATTCGGACCGCACGCGATGTGTCGGCGCGGTGCCCGGAGGATGTGCCGACGAGACCGAGGCGGCGCGGAGTTTCGGTGTGTCCGAAAAGGGGAAGCGGGGTAGGATCGGACGAAACCGGTGCCGCGGCAAGGGGGCGAGCGGCGAAAATCGCGCAGCCGCACGGGCCCGGCGGCGCGTATTCCCGCTGCGGCTGTCGCCCCGTAAATTCGCGATTTGCTTGCGGCTTGCCGAAAACTGTTCGGACGGAGGGGCGTTTTTCATCCGGTTTCGGGTGCGGTGCGGGCGGCCGAACGCACACGGAACTTCGGGCCGTAAGGCCCGCTGCTCTTCGCGGCGGACCGCCGGCAGTGCGGGTGCAAGGTCGGAACTTTCGGTGAGCGGTCGGAGGAGAAACGACGTTTTTCCCCGCCTCGGCGGAGTGCGAATCGCCCCCTCCCTCCGGCGTCTTGCCGGGAACGACGGCCTTCGTGCCCGGAGCCTCGTGTACGGTTCCGGGCCACCGCCTCCGCTGCTTCCTGCTCCTCCTGCTTCTGAGCGAACGTCCGGTCGGCGGGAACGATCGCGCCTTCGGTCCATTGCCGGTCCGCCACGGCGGAAGCGGAGGCGATTCCGCGGCCTCTTCCTTTCTGCGAGGGGGGCTCTGCATCTTGCCGCCGATTCGGTCCGGAGGAACGCCGGTGCGGAAAGGGATAAGTCCGTCTTTTGCAGAGGGTTGTCCGGCATGTCCCGTAATGTGAAGGCCGCCCCGCCGGAACGAATTCCGGCAGAGCGGCCTCGCTCGGTGGAGAGGCTTCGTTGTCTGCCTCGCCGTTCTCCGTGTTATCGTTCCAGCACCACGCTCACGCGGTCGAGCTTGCCGCCCAAGGGCGGTGCGAGCTTCGAGACCGTGCATTTCACGTGGCGCAGCTGCCCGAAGGCGGCGTAGAGCGCTTCGATGATGTTCGTGGCGACCCGTTCGATCGTGTGCTGCGTGATGCGCATCTGCGCACGGACGATCTCGTAGACCGTAAGGTAGTTGACCGCCTGCCGCACATCGTCGTCCGCGGCCGTGCGGCCCAGTTCGGTCGTCAGCTCCAGATCGACCGTGAAGCGGTTCCCGACCTGCCGTTCGAGGTCGTAGCAGCCGTGGAAAGCTCGGAACTCCATGCGTTCCAGTACGATGCGGTATTCCATGCTATTCGGCCGTTATGAGGTAGTAGTTTTTCTTGCCCTTCTGCACGAGCAGGTATCTGCCGGCGATCAGGTCGGCTTCCGCGACCGTGCGCTGCGGGTCGCTCACCTTCTCTTTGTTGAGCGATACGCCGCCGCCCTGCACCATCTTGCGGCACTCTCCCTTCGAGGGGAAGACGGCGGCCTGTTCGGTGCACAATTCGATGAACGGCAAGCCGAGCCGCCCGCGCGGAACCGAGTATCGGGGCACTCCTTCGAAGACCTGCAGGAACGTCTGCTCGTCGAGCCTGCGGAGCGCTTCGGAAGTCGAACCGCCGAAGAGGATCGCCGAGGCTTCGACGGCCTTCTCGCACTCCTCGCGGGAGTGGATCATCGTGGTGAGCTCCTCGGCCAGCCGTTTTTGCAGCTTGCGCAGATGAGGCGCCGCGTCGTGCTCGGCCACGAGCTCTTCGACCGTCTCGCGGTCGAGCAGCGTGAAGATCCGGATGTAGCACTTGGCATCGTCGTCGCTCACGTTGAGCCAGAACTGGTAGAACTTGTAGGGCGACGTGTAGCGCGGGTCGAGCCAGACGTTGCCGCTCTCGGTCTTGCCGAATTTGGTGCCGTCGGCCTTGGTGATCAGCGGGCAGGTGATGGCATAGGCTTCGGCCCCCAGCGTGCGGCGGATGAGCTCCGTGCCCGTGGTGATGTTGCCCCACTGGTCGGCGCCTCCGAGCTGCACCTTGCAGCCGAGGGTACGGTAGAGGTGCAGGAAGTCGTAGCCCTGCACGAGCTGATAGGTGAACTCGGTGAAGGACATGCCTTCGCCTTCGCCGCTGAAACGCTTCTTCACCGAATCCTTGGCCATCATGTAGTTGACCGTGATGAGCTTGCCCACGTCGCGGATGAAGTCAAGGAACCGGAACTCCTTCATCCAATCGTAGTTGTTGACCAACAGAGCCGCGTTCGGGGCGTCCGATTCGAAGTCGAGGAGCTTTGCGAGCTGGCGTTTGATCGCCTCCTGATTGTGCCGGAGCGTGGCCTCGTCCAGCAGGTTGCGCTCCTGCGACTTGCCCGAGGGGTCGCCGATCATGCCCGTGGCTCCGCCGACGAGCGCCACGGGACGGTGGCCGCACATCTGGAAGTGCTTGAGGATCATCACGCCCACGAGATGCCCGATGTGGAGCGAATCGGCAGTGGGGTCGATGCCGAGGTAGGCCGTCGTCATCTCCCGTTCGAGTTGTTCCTTCGCGCCGGGCATGATCGTGTGGATCATGCCGCGCCATTCGAGTTCTTCGATAAAATTCTTGGTTGCCATATTGTCCGTTCTCTTTTTTCCTGTTTTTCGTTCCGCCCCTCCTTTCCGGCTGGAGTACCGTTCCGGCCGCCGGGGGGCTTGGTATGCGTCATTCGAGCTCCAGATCGAGCGCTTTGCGCAGTTCGGCGAGGAGCGGGTTTTTCTCGGTCATGTGCTTCACGCGGTCTTCGAGTTTGATGGGACGCACGGCCTGCACCCGCTCGTTCACGGCGATCGCCAGTTCGAGCGGACCTTCGATTCCCGCCAGTTCGGCTATGCGCATCAGCATGGCCGTCTTCGACCGCAGAATCTCGTCGCGCAGCTCGTTCGTAGGCACGGTTACCGCGATCGTGTTCCCCGAAAATTCCATCAGTTCGAACGCCGCCACGAAGCGCGGACGGTGCCGCTGGATGAGTGCGAGGATTCGTTCGCGGGCCCGTTCCAGCTTCTCCTGAGCTGCGGGGTCCGCATCCGGAAGCAGCTGTTCCGCCTCGTCGGGCGTTTCGCCCGTTTCGGGCTCCTCCGCCGGTTCGTCCCCGACGGCCGAGAGCAGCTCGGAGAGCGAAGCGCCCGAGACGAGCGGCGTCCGCGACGCGGATCCGGCCGGCCGCAGAGGCGCGGCAGTGGCGGTGCTCGTCGCTCCGGCGGGCTTTGCTCCCGCAGAGATCGGTGCCGCGGCGGCGGGGCTCTCCTGCAGCGGAATTGCGTCCGGCGCATACGCCGCGCCGGATGCCTGTGCCGTCCCTGTCTCTGGCCCTGTCCCCGCCGCGGTTCGCGGGTCCGTTCCGGTTCGCCCTTCCGTCGCGGGATCGGCCGTCGGCGCCGTGTTCGCATCTCCCGGCGTCTGTCGCGTCGCGGCCGCGCTCTGCGGCGTCTGACGCGCTGCGGTCGGTGCCGAAGCCGGAGCGGCCGGTGAGAGCGTCTCGCCGGCCGCTTCCGTTGCGGCGGACGGTGCGGATGTGGCGTTGCGTGCCGTATCGGCCGGGCCGTATGGCGGCACAGCGGTCGCGGCACCCGTGTCGGGTATCCGTGTCTCGCCCCGGTCCGGAGCGGCGGGGGGCATCGTCGGTCGCTCTGCCGCCGCACTTCCCGGCATCGGCGTCTGCGACGCCGATGCCGGCTGGGGACTTACGGCCGGGCCGACCGGCCTCCCGGCGGACACCGTGGCGGATGGTGCCTGCGGGGTGTCCGTCGCTGCGGCGGGCCGCAGCTCGGGCAGCGGGTAGCTGCCCGAGCTCAGGGAGTCATTTTTTTTTGAGCCGAGACCCGCGATCTTCATGAGCCCCAGCTCCACCAGCAGCCGTTGGTTCGACGACTGCCGGATTTTTCCGTCGAGGTCCGTCAGCAGCGCGATCGCGCCGAACAGAAACCCGACTTCGCAGGCGGCCGCCTGCGTCCGGTATCGTTCGAGCAGCGTACCGGTCATCTCGATCAGGCGCAACGACTGAGGGTTTTTCGCCACCAGCAGGTCGCGCAGGTGGCGGTTCAGGCCGGTCATGAAGGTCTGGCCCGAAAAACCCTTCGAGAGCACTTCGTCGAAGGCCACGAGCGCCGAGACATAGTCGCCGCCGAGGAGCTGTTCGGTGAGGGTGAAGTAGGTGTCGTAGTCCAGCACGTTGAGCGTCTGGGCGACCTCCTTGTAGCGGAGCTGCTGTCCGCAGAACGAGACGGCCTTGTCGAACATCGACAGTGCGTCGCGCATGCCGCCGTCGGCCTTCTGCGCGATGAGGTTCAGCGACTCGTCGTCGGCCGTAATGCCCTCCTCGGAGGCGATGTAGCGGAGGTAGCCCACGGTGTCCTCCACGCGGATGCGGTTGAAGTCGTAGATCTGGCAGCGCGAGAGGATCGTGGGTATGATCTTGTGCTTTTCGGTCGTGGCGAGGATGAAGACGGCATGTGCGGGCGGCTCTTCGAGCGTCTTGAGGAAGGCGTTGAAGGCGGCCTGCGAGAGCATGTGGACCTCGTCGATGATGAAGACCGAGTAGCGGCCCGACTGCGGGATGATCCGCACCTGTTCGATGAGCGAGCGGATGTCCTCCACCGAATTGTTCGACGCGGCGTCGAGTTCGTGGATGTTGAGCGAGCGGCCCTCGTTGAACGAACGGCACGACTCGCACTCGTTGCACGCCTCGGCGCCGTGGGGGCTCAGACAGTTGATGGCCTTGGCGAAGATGCGGGCGCAGGTGGTCTTGCCGACGCCGCGCGGCCCGCAGAACAGATAGGCGTGGGCCAGTTGTCCCCGCTCGATGGCATTCTTGAGCGTGGAGGTGATATGTCGTTGTCCGACGACCGAGGCGAAGGTCGCGGGCCGGTATTTGCGTGCGCTGACGATAAAATCACTCATAGTACGGCAAAGATACGCATAAGCGAGCGTAAAAGCAACTTTAGTTGATTTTACCGAGCGGGAGTATCTAAGGTGCCCGCCGAAGATGCGGCGAACGGCCGGCAAATGCACGCCTTTGCTGGGTGCGGAGACGAGTGTCGGTTACGTGGTCGCTGTGGCGGTCGATGATCCGGATGGCGTTGCATGGACGCCGGTTGCTGCACTGCCGGGATGCTAAATGAAAAAGGCAGCGTCCGAAGCGCTGCCCGAAAGGGAAATAGGTTTGCAACTACTTCATTCCGCATAAACCGTCGCATTTTTGGGTCCAGACCCAGCCGCACCCGTGGTAAGATTCTGTGCAGGGATCATCTGTACAAATCGTATTGCCGTCGCAGAAATCGTGGTTTTTGTTACAATTGCAGTCCGGAATTTTATTTCCCCATCCCGGACTAAAGTCCGTTTGACCTCCGATTCTTGCCGTACCCGTTTTGTTGACAATATCGTATCCTGAGGCTGCAATCGCACCGACCAGTTGCTTTGACCATCCCAATTCCGACTGCGCTTTTTCATTCCATTCGTACATAAATCGGTCGAATTTGTCGTACAATTCGTCGCTATAAAGTTTTTCCGGTTCGAATATATAGGGATTCGAGCGGATGAATGAGCGTAATTCGGCAATATGCGTGCGTTCGGCTTCCGTCCATTCAAGTGCGAGTACCTGCTGCATTTTGAGGTCCCAGAATCGTGCTTTTTGTTGAGGCGTGAATGCGATATAACATGCACGACTTACGGCAGGATCGAGTTCGTTCCACTCGGACCGCGTCATGCTGCGGACTTCGTCGAGATGTTCTTTGACCCAAGCATCGACCTCTTTGTTGCAACTGTAACTTTCCTCTTTTGCACAAGAAAACATTGATAATGAAATTATTAAGCCGTAGAATAGATAGAATTTTTTCATAAATTATAGTTTTAAAAGGTTAGTTGTTTTTTAGAAATTTTTTGACCATTGTCGTGCTTCCGAAGAAGACCGTCCGGTTGTCCCGAATGACGACGACCGCCGGAAAGCCTTTGATGCCGAGCCTGTCGGCAAAGGCCCGCGTGGTGTAGAAACAGGGAATATCGCTTTGCGAGCGGACGAAGTTTTCCTCGGCGGGAGCATCCAGCGGATTGACCGCCAGAAAGCGCATGTCATTCTGCTGCGAGCCGTATTGTTCGTACAATTGCAGGAAATCGGGGAGGTATTTGTGGCAATATCCGCAACGGTTCGTCCAGAAATAGAGCACGTAGGTTTTTTCGGGATCGAAGCGACGGGAGGCCGTTTGCCCCTGTATCTCTTTTACAGGCATCGACTCGATCGGAACCGGCTTTTGCGAACGACCGTCGAACGTGTCGTAATTCAGATAATCGATCCATTTCACAGTAATCGGATAAACACTTATAAGCAACAAGCAGCTGATTATGCCGATTGTTGTTTTCCATGTTTTCCGGTGGACCGTGAAAAACAGATAGGCGAGCAAAATACTTATCAGCCGTACTAAAAAGTCGGGCCATGATGCGCTTACTCCATGCATAAACCTACCCGGCAGATTGAGGATGGCGAATCCCAACAGGGAAGCCAGCAGGATCGTCCGGGGCCGGAGGCTTTTGCAGCGATGCAGTACGAAGCCTTCCAGCGCGAAAAGCGTCGTGAAGCCGACGATACTTGCCAAGACGTAGTGGATCATCCGCAAAGGGGCGGATGCGAAATCGACAATCAGAAATGCAAGGACGATTCCGAAAAACAACAATGTTTTTTTCATAAGCGGTTGTGATTATTCGACCTCAGCCTGAATGCGTACGATTTGCAATCCGTTGGCGGAGTTCGATTTGACATAAAGACTCAATAAGGTATACCCCTGTTTGGTTCGGGGGTCGAACCGAACCGTGATCGCATCCTGCCGATCGGGTAGTAAGGGTTGTTTGGACCATTCGGGAGCGATGCACCCGCATGATACATCGACATTGGTGATGAGGAGCGGTTTCGTCCCCGTATTTGAATATACGAACTTAATAATTTTGGGTTCGTCTTTCGATACTTTTCCTAAATCAATTTTTGCTGTCTCAAACCCGAGGACAGCTCCGCCTTCAGCCGGAGGCTGTTGAGCATGGGCCAAGAGAGAGCCTATTGTTAAAAGAATGAGGAGTGCTGTCTTCTTCATATGTACAAAGTTACCATTAGATTAAAATATAACAAAGAAATCCAATAAAAAATTGTATAATAGGTGTTTATGCGTCGAATATCAGCGAGATACGATATATGGTGTCGAAATGAAGAGTGCCTGATTTGTTTTTTCCTTTCGGGGAATCGCCTGTTTCGGGCGGGGGTATGAAATAGAAAGAAGCTGTCCGGAGTTCGTCGGACAGCTTCTTGAAATACGCGAATCCATGCGGCGGCCGAACACCGTCGACGTATCTGTCCCTCTATTCGGGAATACGACGATCGGGTCTTGGAAATTGCGGTATTCTGCGATCTGATCGTCAG